>Ga0209426_1000479_pt1 | contig 40366 bp, 38 predicted proteins | sample Deesub1362B_J571_FD_187697 | JGI IMG/M metagenome (GOLD analysis project Ga0209426, IMG submission 187697) | Deep oceanic, basalt-hosted subsurface ecosystem from Juan de Fuca Ridge flank, Pacific Ocean, CORK Borehole 1362B_J2.571 (SPAdes)... ...
GGATCATCGTCCGAAGCGGATACCGAAAGGCCACCGTGGCCACCGCTCATAAGATACTGCAGGTGGCATACTACGTGTGGAAGAACCAAACCCCATATCAAGAACAACTCCAGAGCCCTAGGGTGTAGCCCGTAACTAGATATGACCCCTTAACAAGGAGGTCGATGGTCTGATTGGGACGCCTCCCATCGAATGCATGAAAGTGTGACGCCACAGGGCGATCACGTATAGGTGTTTGGCGACGAACCCAAAAAAGACCAAACCAAAAACCCCCAACTCTTGACGGTGGCTTTTTCATAGGTATCTGGTTGATTTCGTCCGTCTCGTCTATTTGGTCTTGGTTGGGTAGGAGAGGCTTCAGCCTCCGAAACGAGGGGCGACTTTAGTCGCCCCTCCCGAATAAAGGCATTGATCCTCGCCGAGAATAAAAACGAAATGGACGGAACGGACCAAAAGGACCAGATAGACCAGAGGGGGCAGTGTAAGGCAGATTAGCATGGAGTCGCCAAAGGCTGGAGTCGAGCAAAAGTGGGAGACAGACGAAAGGATAGTCATTTTCATCCATCAAGGGTGCCACGCCGCAGGCGTGGCATGGGGAGTTACTTGGGGATCATCTCTCGGATCATGAGGAAGGCCTCCGCGACCTCCACCAGCTTCCGGTTCTGACGCCGGCTCTCTTTCTGAAGGAATCGCATGGCCTCTTCTTCTTTAAGTTGAAGATGGTCCATAAGGAATCCCTTTGCACGTTCGATGGTTTTCCGATCGCGCAAGGCTTTCCGGAGATCCGATACCTGTTCCTGAAGCCCGCGGATCTCTCCCCGAAGATGGTAGGCCAAACGGATGGCCGGACCCAAGTCCTTTTCCTCCACGGGTTTCATCAAATAGCCCACAACACCCGCCCTGGTGGCGCGATCCACCAAATCTTCGTCTCCATAGGCCGTAAGGATGATAATGGGTATGGAGCGCTCTTTCAGGATCTTCCGGGCGGCCTCGATCCCATCCAACTTGGGCATCTTGATGTCCATTAAAATAAGGTCTGGAGAAAGGTCCTTTGCCAAGGAGACGGCCTCTTCCCCGTCTCGGGCGACCCCCACAACGTGGTGCTTCAGATTGGTGAGGAGGGTCTTAATGCCATATGCCTGAAGATCTTCATCCTCCGCGATAAGCACATTGAGCGGCCTGTTTTCCATGTCTCCATCCCCCATTGACCAAGAGAAGTTATCATCCACCAACCGAATTCTGGAAAATTAGTGGTGATGGCAACACATTCCCCATGGAGGGACCTATGAGATCCGCTCCACCTCTCGTCCAATGAAGAGGCTTCATTTCCTTTCGTGAAAGGACAGGACCTGCCAACCGCTCTAGCCTGTTTCTCTAAAGACACAGACATGGATGAAAAAAACCGACTTGGGTATATGGAGGGGTAGTAAACCTCGACCTCAAGGCCCATCCCGCTCCGGGAAGAGGAAACCCGCTTCTTCCTGAATCGAACGGGGTCACGCCCAGCCCATATGAAAAAAACCTTCTCACAAAAGTGAGAAGGCAGCCATGACCTTCAACCCGGGCCCATGAGCTCCCTCATCGGCCCTCTGGGCGACGCCATCCAGCCATGAGACGGCAAGCCGTGCATGATTATGTCCAAAATGGATGGCCCTGTCAAGAGAAAAATGGGAACGGCCTCCATCTTCCTCCGAGGAATGTGTCTGGATGTCCTGTTTACATCCGGGGGCAGTGGGCTCCATTGACAGATCGGATTCCGTATGATATCAAACACAACGCGGTCTTCCCACCAGGAGATTTCCTTGGACTTGAAGCGAATCCTAGAGGCCTTATTGTTTGTGTCCCAGGAGCCTCTGACGGTTTCCCGCATCCAGTCCATCTTGGGTAAGGCCGACCGAAGGGAGATTCAGCGAGGACTCAACGCTCTCCAACAGGAGTATGAGACCCTGAATCGGGCCTTCCACTTGGTGGAAGTTGCAGGGGGGTTCCAGTTCCGTACCCGCCCTGAGATGCGGGAGTGGATTCGAAGGTTAAAGAAGACTCGGGGGTCTGCCTTGACGCGGGCGGCCTTAGAGACACTCTCCATTGTCGCGTATCGTCAACCTATCACCCGGGCAGAAATCGAATACATCCGGGGGGTGGATTGCGGGGGGGTTCTGAGGACCTTGTTGGAGAAGGGGCTGTTGAGGATCTTAGGGAGGAAGGATGTGCCCGGGAGGCCCCTGCTCTATGGAACGTCCAAGAGGTTTTTGGAGGTCTTTGGGCTCCCGGATCTCTCCAGCCTCCCGAGTCTGAAAGAGGTGGAGGAGGAAGGCCTTCTGTCCGGTCCGGGGATGGAGGAAAGAGGCGGTCCTCCTTCCGATCGAGGTTTATTATAGAGGTCTTGATTCCATGGGTGTCCGGCTCCAAAGAGCCATTACCGCGGCCGGGGTGGCGTCCCGGCGGGCCGCCGAGGCCTTGATCCGGCTGGGCTCGGTCACAGTCAACGGAAAACCGGTAATGGATCCCAAGGCGGAGGTGGATCCCGAGCAGGACCACATCAAGGTGAACGGGCGTCCACTCCCACGTAAGGCCCCTCCCACCTACCTCTTGATGTACAAACCCAAAGGGGTGGTGAGCACCCTCCATGACCCTCAGGGAAGGATCACTGTTCGTGATCTGTTGAAAGGGGTGAAAGTTCGGGTCTTTCCCGTAGGTCGCCTCGATCTTCAGTCCGAAGGGCTGCTCCTTCTGACCAACGATGGGGAGACTGCCCATCGGCTTCTTCATCCTAGATATGGGGTTCCCCGTGTCTATAGGGCCAAAGTCAAAGGGATCCCCGATGAGAGAGATCTGGAGAGAATCCGCCGGGGTGTTCAGTTGGAGCCCAGGGTGCGGGTAAAGGCCAAGGTGAGGGTACATCGTATTCTCAAAGCCAATGCATGGATCGAAATCACCTTAACGGAGGGTAGAAACCGTGAGGTCCGTCGTCTGTGCGAGGCCGTGGGTCATCCTGTGCTCTCCTTGAAGCGGGTTCGCTTCGGCCCCCTGGACCTGAGAGGGCTTCAGCCTGGGGATGTCCGTCGTCTGACCGAGGGGGAAATCCAGAGGCTGAAACGTGCAGGGCGGAGGAAGGACTGAAAAGGATATGCAGGGGAAAAATAGCTTGACATTCCGGTGGATTGCCGATAATCTCCGATGGTTGAAGGATGGCCGGGTTGCTCGTATAGGATGTGGGAGTTTGGTGGTTCTTCTGGAGGCGATCAGCCCCGGTGGCAGAAATCCTATTAAGGGTTGATTGAGAAGGGGCCGAAGGATGAACAAATCGCAATTGGTGGAAAAATTGAGCCAACGTGTGGGATTGCCGTTTAAGACAGCTGATCGGGTAGTGAGGATCATATTCGAGTCCATCACTGAGGCCCTTAAAAGAGAAGAGAGAGTAGAGGTACGGGGTTTCGGCAGCTTCGTTGTAAAAAAGTATGATCCGTATACAGGCCGCAATCCCAAGACCGGCGAGAGGATCCCTGTGCCCGCCAAGAGGCTTCCATTTTTCAAGGCAGGGAAGGAGCTCAAGGAGCGTGTGGATTATCCCCAGGCAGACTGAGATGGAAACAACATTCTCCCCTCTGTTTCCCTTCCGAGCCTCGACATATCTCTCCATTGACAAGCCCCTTCAGCGGTAGCCCATGGAAGGCTCCATTCAGATTCTTCCCCCCGAGGTGGTCAATCGGATCGCAGCCGGGGAGGTGGTGGAACGGCCTTCATCCGTGCTGAAGGAGTTGCTGGAGAACGCTTTGGATGCAGGAGCTTCTTCCATCCGGGTTCGGGCAGGAGAAGGGGGGATCGGCTATATCGAGGTGGAGGACGACGGTGACGGGATGATCCCCGAAGAGGTGAGGATGTCCGTGCGGCGCCACGCCACCAGCAAGATTCGAAACTTTGAGGACCTTTATGCCCTGCGGACGTTCGGGTTTAGAGGAGAGGCCCTGTCCTCCATCGCCTCGGTTTCCCGGATGGAGATTCGCAGCTGCAAGAAAGGCTCCTTGGAGGGGGTTAGGATGGTGGTTGAAGGAGGGCGGCTGCGGGAGTTCCAACCTTGGGGATGCCCTTTGGGTACAACAGTCCGCGTGGAAGATCTCTTTTTTAATGTGCCAGCACGAAGGAAGTTTCTCCGTTCCAGTCGTACCGAATCCCAGCATCTTCGAGAGACCATGGCGAAAATCGCCCTGCTTCACTGGAGGGTGGGGTTCCATTACGAATACGAGGGACGTGAGGTCTTCTCCCTCCCTCCCGCTTTGGACTGGGAATCGAGGGCTGCGCGCATCTTCGGGGAAGAGGACTTCGAGCACCTATATTCTGTGCACGCCAGCGATGGAGAGATAGAGGTCCAAGGCCTGCTGCCTCATCCTAATCGACATCGGCGGGGGGCAGGCGGCCTCTGGTTCTTCGTCAACGGACGCTGGGTGCAGGATCGGGGTCTCCTCCACGCTGTCCTTCGGGGATACGGTTCCCTGCTTGAAAGAGGGCGGTATCCTTTGGGTGCTGTTCTGCTTCGCCTGCCCCCGGATGAGGTGGATGTCAACGTTCATCCCACCAAGAAGGAGGTGCGGTTTCGTTCGCCACGGAGAGTTTATCCCTTGGTGACGGCAGCCGTGCGACATCTCCTGAAGGAACAGCCCTGGGTTACAGAGGCGATCAGGGACACAGAGACGCAACAAGGAGAACTTCGTATCTCGGAGCCCTCAAGACCGTTTTCTCCGGCAGGCTTTCCTTCCGAAGAAACCCCTGGTGGGAAGACACTGCCTCTCATCCCTCACCAGGTCCAGAGGGCCTCCGAGATCACATTTCTGGGGCAGGTGGGGGAAACGTATTTGATATTTCAGGCTCCGGAAGGCCTTCTCATTTTGGATCAACACGCCGCCCATGAGCGCATCCTCTTCCATCGGTTGCGCACTCAATGGACCTCGCGAGAGCGGATCCGAGGCCAAGAGGTGCTTTTCCCGGAGGTGGTGGAGATACCTTCGGAGTTGGGGCAGATTCTAGAGGGCCTGGTCGAGAGACTCTCCCGTCTGGGATGGAGGATCGAGCCCTTCGGGGGAGAAACCTGGAGGATCCGATCCCTTCCCTCTTGGATGGATCCCTCGAAGGCCTCCGAGGTCCTTCTGGACATAGTGGAGGCATGTGCGGGGATAGTGGTCGAGGGGCAGGAAGAGACGCTTATTATGGAGCGTGTGCTTTCCCGCTTGGCTTGCCATGGGGCGGTCCGGGCCGGCCAACGGATGGATTCGGGGGAAGCCATGGATCTCCTGAGGCAGTTGAAGGAGACCCCAGAGAGGGGGCTTTGTCCTCACGGTCGGCCCACCTTGGTGGAGATCCCGTTGAAGGAGTTACACCGCCGCTTTGGGAGGACGTAGAGGAGGAACAATGGAGACCCGCGCCCGAGTGGTGATCCTTCTCGGTCCCACTGCTTCCGGCAAGACCCAGATCGGCGTTCAATGGGCCGAACGACTGGGCCTGGAGATCATCAGCGCGGACTCGGTTCAGGTCTACCGATACATGGACATCGGGACGGCCAAACCCTCTCCGGAGATCCGGAAACGGGTCCCTCATCATCTCATCGATGTGGTCGACCCTGACGAGGTATTCAGTGCAGCCAGATTCCGAGCCGAGGCGGACCGGGCCATCGAGGACATCTTAAGTCGAGGCAAAAGGCCCTTGATAGTTGGAGGAACAGGCCTTTACATTCGGGCGTTGACGGAGGGACTCTTTGAGGGTCCCGATGGAGATGCAGGCCTGAGATCCAGCCTCCGTGAGGAGGCCCGGGTGTATGGGGTGCATCACCTACATCAGAGGCTTCAGGAGGTGGATCCAGAGGCAGCCCGTCGGATTCATCCTCACGATCTGGTCCGGATCGTGCGGGCGCTGGAGGTCTATATCTTGACCGGGATTCCCATCAGCTACCACCAACGCAGGCACGGTTTTTCCTCCCGGAGATATCATGTGCTCTACCTGGGCGTCGCCATGGAGCGGACGGTGCTCAAGGGGCGGATCCATCGAAGGGTCGACCGGATGATACAGGAGGGCCTGCTCGAGGAAGTGAAGGGGCTGATGGAGATGGGTTACGGTCCGGATCTTCCGTCCATGCAGTCCCTCGGTTACCGGCATGTGGGGAGATACCTCCAAGGGCTTTGGTCCCTTCAAGAGGCAGTGGAGAAAATGAAACGGGACACCTGCCGGTTTGCTCGGAGACAGATGACTTGGTTTCGGTCGGTGGATGGGGTTGTCTGGTTTCCCCCTGACCGCTGTGAGGAGATGATACTTAGGGTCGAGAAATTTTATGAGTCGAATTCGGGCAGTCTTGACATTTTTCCCAAGGGTTGCTACAAAAAGAAGGACAAAATGAAGTTCAAATATCCGTAGGCACGTAGCTCAGGGGGAGAGCGCTACCTTGACGCGGTAGAAGTCGGCGGTTCGAAACCGCCCGTGCCTACCATTTTTATTTTGATCCCTTTTGCGCATCATGGGAGGCTTCGACTCGGGGTATGGAAATCCGCTTGATTTTGGAGGACGATCAGGAGGTTCAGGTCCCTTCGGGTTCTACTCCCTTGGATCTCCTGAGGCGTCTTGACGGGACCGGAGATCGCTGGATTGCGGCCCGTCTCAACGGACGTCTCATCGACTTGAACGCCCCCCTCAAGGAGGGAGGAAGGCTTTCTTTCATCCCCTATGACTCCAAAGAGGGGCTGGAGATTCTGAGGCACAGCACCTCCCACCTAATGGCCCAGGCGGTTCAGCAACTCTATCCGGGTGTGCATGTGACCATCGGACCCGCCACCGAGGACGGCTTCTATTACGATTTCGATTTCAGCAGGGCCTTCACACCGGATGACCTCCAGCGTATTGAGGAGCGGATGAAGGAATTGGTGGACCAAGACATTCCCATCCGCCGAATGGAGATGAGTCGCGAGGAGGCCCTCGATTTCTTTCGAAAGCGGGGGGAGCCCTACAAGGTCGAGCTCATTAAAGAAATAGACGAGCCCGTCGTCTCCCTCTATGAACAGGGGGACTTTGTGGATCTTTGCCGGGGTCCTCACGTCCCCTCTACGGGAAAGCTGCGGGTCTTCAAGCTCATGAAGGTGGCCGGAGCCTATTGGAGGGGGGACGAGCACAACAAGATGCTCCAAAGGATCTACGGAACGGCCTTTCCCACGGAGGAAGGGCTTCGAGACTACCTCCGGTGGCTGGAAGAAGCCGAACGACGGGATCATCGAAGATTGGGTCGACAGCTCGACCTGTTCAGCTTTCACGACGAGGCTGGCTCAGGACTCGTCATTTACCATCCCAAAGGGGCCATTCTGCGTTGGATCCTGGAGGATCTGGAAAAGCGGGAGCATCTCAGGCGAGGGTATCATATGGTCATCGGCCCCCAAATGCTTCGAGCTGAGCTATGGGAACGCTCCGGCCATATGGAATACTATAAGGATTACATGTACTTTACGGAGAAAGACGGCCAGATTTTCGCCATCAAACCCATGAACTGCCTGGCCCACATTTTGATCTATAATTCCAAGATCCGAAGTTATCGGGACCTTCCCATTCGCTATTTCGAGTTGGGAACAGTGCATCGTCATGAAAAGACCGGAGTCCGACACGGTCTGCTTCGTGCCAGGGGTTTTACACAGGATGATGCCCACCTCTTCTGTCGTCCCGATCAGCTCCATGACGAGATCCAGGGTATTCTGAAATTCGTGCGGGACATGATGGGGCTGTTCGGCTTCTCCTTCGACCTTGAGATCAGCACCCGCCCTGAAAAGGCCTTTGGAGAGCCGGAGATCTGGGAGAGGGCCACCCGGGCCCTCCAGGAGAGCCTGGAGTCCTTGGGCTATGCCTACCGGATCAACGAGGGAGAGGGGGCCTTTTACGGGCCAAAGATCGACGTCAAGCTCAGGGACGCCCTGAATCGGAGCTGGCAGTGCGCCACTATCCAGTGCGATTTCTTCCTCCCTGAACGGTTCGATCTGACCTACGTGGATGCCAGCGGGGAGCGGAAACGGCCGGTGATGCTCCATCGGGTTATACTGGGCTCCCTGGAGCGGTTCATCGGGATCTTGATCGAACATTACGGGGGCGCCTTCCCCGTCTGGCTGGCCCCGGTCCAGGCAGTGGTGATGAACATCACGGATGCCCAGAGGGAATACGCCCAACAGGTGACCCGGGAGCTACGGGCCGCAGGGATTCGGGTGGAGGAGGATCTCCGAAATGAGAAGCTCGGCTTGAAGATCCGGGAGAATCAGCTCCAAAAGGTCCCTTACATGCTTATTGTAGGAAACCGGGAGATGGAACGGGGGGGAGTCTCCCTGAGAAGTCGGGAAGAGGGGGATCTCGGATTCGCGACCCTCAAGGAGGTCTTGGAGAGGATCCGTCGGGAATCCGAGGTGGTTTTGGGCTCATGAAGGACAAGGAGGTGGTGAAATAGCTGTTCAAGATCCTGCTGTCAACGAGAGGATTCGGGCCAAAGAGGTCAGGGTCATCGACCCCGAGGGGAAACAGATCGGCATCATGAGTCGGGATGAGGCTCTCCGTTTGGCCCGGGATTACGGCTTGGACCTTGTGGAGGTAGCCCCAAAGTCCAATCCGCCCGTATGCCGGATCTTGGATTACGGAAAATTCAAGTATCAGCAAAGCAAGCGGAGCCAAGAGGCGCGGAAGAAGCAGACTTTCGTCCAGATCAAAGAGGTGAAGGTCCGGCCCAAGACCGAGGATCACGATCTTCAGATCAAGATCCGAAACGTCAGGCGATTCCTGGAGAAAGGCTACAAAGTGAAAGTCAGCCTGATGTTTCGGGGAAGGGAGATCGTCTATCCCGAGCTGGCCTACCGGGTGCTGGAGAAGGTGGCTGAAGGAGTGAAAGATCTGGGTGTTGTGGAGTCCCAGCCCCGGCAGGAGGGCCGTTTTATGACCATGATGATCACCTCTCGGTCCTGAACGGCTGAGCGATCCGCCCTATAACCTGGTGGCAAGTCCGATCCAAGAAAGGCGGGAGAAAGGGAGGTGTTTTTTCTTTCTTCGGCAAGTGGATGTGTGGTCGGTTCTCCTAGCCTGCTTGCGCTAGGTTGAAAATAGCCCGTGGCAGGACGTGTCCTTTGTTCCTGAATCTTTTTTCGATCGGTCAGAGGCGGGCTAGCAAGGGGCCCTGCCAAGGGCGGGGCAGCCGCAGGCTTTGGCCTGTGCATCAAAGGTGGGACACACCGGACGAGACGAACCAGATAGACGAGATAGACCAGACAGACCGAGTAGACGAGACGGACGAAAAAGAGGAGATTGACGAAGCGGACGAATACGATGGAGGAGGAGATGCCCAAACTAAAGACGAATCGGGGAGCTGCGAAGCGGTTTTCCAAGACCGCCACGGGGAAGATTAGGCGGAAGAAGGCCTATTTCAGTCATATCTTGACAACCAAGAGCCCCAAAAGAAAGCGCCGTTTGCGCAAGCGGGGGTTCATCAGCAAGGCCGATGTCAGGGAGATCCGCCGTTTGCTCCCCTACGTATGAGGTCAATACGTTTTTTGGATGGACTCAGTGCCGCTTTCAATTTGGAAAGGGAAGGAGTGATCCGTTATGCCTAGGGTCAAGAGGGGCCCCAAGGGGGCAAGGAGAAGGAAGAAGATCCTCAAGATGGCCAAGGGATATCGCGGCGGAAGGGGACGGCTCCTCCGCACCGCAAAGGAGGCCGTGGACCGGGCACTGGCCTATTCCTATCGGGATCGCCGTCAGAGAAAGCGAGATTTCCGGAGGCTGTGGATCGTCCGAATCAATGCGGCCGCCCGGGAGAATGGGATCAACTATCGTGACCTGATGCACGGCTTGGCCAAGGCTCAGGTCCAGATGAATCGGAAGATGCTCGCCGAACTCGCCGTCAGCGATCCCAAGGCCTTCTCCGAGGTTGTAGCCTTGGCCAAACAACACCTAGCTGCGTGATCTCCTCAGGGGTGCGCCCATCTTCGGCTTAACAGGACAGGATGGGGTCGTCTCCCGCGAGGAGCCGAGAGACTTTCGGGGAGTCCATGGAAGACGTCAAATCCGTTTTGGAGGCCCTCCGAAGCGAGGCATTGGAAGCCCTGAACGAGATATCCGGCCCAAAGGAGTTGGAGGACTTCCGCGTCCGGTTTCTGGGCAGGAAGGGGAAGTTGACTCGTTTCTTGAGGGGGATCAAGGACCTTCCCCCACAGATGCGCCCCCTGGCCGGTCAATGGGGCAATCAGCTCAAGAGGGAACTGGAGGAAGCCTTGGCTTCCCTATGTCTCGGCGAGCCCGACAGCCCCGAGACCCGTCTGGATTTGACCCTGGAAGGAAGGCCCGTGTTGCGGGGGAGCCGCCACGTCATCACCCAGGTGCTGGAGGAGATCCTGGACATTTTCAAGGGGATGGGCTTCGAGGTGGTGACGGGCCCGGAAGTGGAGCTGGATTACTACAACTTCGAAGCCTTGAACATCCCTCCGGATCACCCCGCCCGGGACATGCAAGATACCTTCTATATCTCCGAGGAGGTGGTCCTCCGGACCCACACATCTCCGGTACAGATCCGGACCATGGAAAAGCAGCGCCCTCCTGTTCAGATCGTCTGTCCGGGAAAGGTCTACCGCCATGACAGCGATCCGTCCCATAGCCCCATGTTCCATCAGGTGGAGGGGTTGCTGGTGGATCGTAGGGTCACCTTTGCTGAACTGAAGGGGACACTGACGGCGTTTGTCCGAAGGATGTTCGGCGAGGCTATGGAACTTCGTTTCCGCCCCAGCTTTTTCCCCTTTACTGAACCCAGCGCGGAAGTGGACATCCAATGCGTCCTATGTGGGGGAGATGGATGTGGATTATGCGGGGGGACCGGCTGGTTGGAGATCCTGGGATCGGGGATGGTGGACCCCGCTGTCTATGGGTTTGTGGATTATGATCCTGAAGAGGTCTCGGGATTCGCTTTCGGGGTGGGTGTTGAACGAATCGCCATGCTCAAGCACGGGATCGACGATATCCGTCTCTTCTTTGAAAACGATCTTCGCTTCCTTCGACAGTTTTAGAGATTGAATGATTCCTTATCAGGGCTGGAAGTCACCAGAAAGAGCGGTGTAGTGGTTTGGGAACCAAAGACTCAAGAACGGGGAGCAGCGGACGGACCAGGCACGAAGAGCTGAGGTGCATATCGCAGGATTTTCTATCGGCTTGAGACCAAAGGCCAGAAACAAGGCATCAAGCACCAAGAACGAAGCACGAGAAGCCAAGGACCAATGCGGAAAGTTCCAGCTGAGGGAATGAGGCGGTACGGATGAAGGCCCCGTGGAGGTGGTTGCAGGAGTTTGTGGATCTGGAGATGGAGCCGGAAGAACTCGCAGATCGGCTCACACACAGAGGTCTGGAATGCACCGTGGAGGAGCAAGGTGCCCTGGAAGGAGTGGTGGTGGGTGAGATCCTCTCTGTGGGGCCTCATCCCAATGCCGATCATCTTTACCTGTGTCGAGTAAGGGATGGGAAGTCGATCCTCACCGTTGTGTGCGGGGCCCCAAATACCCGTACGGGGATGAAGGCCCCTTTGGCCAAGGTCGGGGCGCGCCTGCCCGACGGCTTTCTGGTGGAAGCCCGGGACATTCGCGGAGTCCGTTCCGAGGGGATGCTCTGCTCCGAGGCGGAACTGGGGGTGGGGGAGGATGCCTCAGGTCTGTGGAGCCTTCCGGATGCGGTGCCCTGCGGAGAACGAGTGGACGAGGCTCTGGGATTGAGAGATTGGGTCCTGGAGCTCGAACTGACACCCAATCGGGGAGATTGTCTGAGTATCCTGGGGTTGGCCTACGAGGTCGCGGCTGTCCAGGGTTCACCAATCCGCTTGCCACAGGTCCACCTGGATGAACAAGGCGATCCCCTTCCCGCCCGTTTTCAAGTCATCATCCAGGACCCGGATCTCTGTCCCCGGTACGTCGCGAGGATGATTGAAGGGGCTCATGTGCAAGAGTCTCCTCTTTGGATGCGCCGGCGTTTGCAACTGGTGGGAATTCGCCCCATTAATAACCTTGTGGATGTGACCAATTACGTGATGTGGGAGTTGGGACAGCCCCTTCACGCCTTCGACATGGATCTCCTGGAGGGGGACAAGATCGTGGTGAAGCGGGCTCGAGAGGGAGAGCGTTTCACCTCATTGGATGGACAGGAGAGGGTCCTCTCCGGTGAGATGCTTATGATCTGGGACGGACGAAAGCCCGTTGCAGTTGCCGGGGTGATGGGGGGGGAGAATTCGGAAGTAAGGCCCTCTACGAGAAGGGTGCTCATCGAAAGCGCGCTTTTTGATCCTCTTAACATCCGCCGGACCGCTAAGGCCTTGGGAATGGCTACGGAGGCCTCTAGGAGGTTTGAGAAGGGTGTGGATCCGGAGGGGTGTGCTTTCGCTGCGGACCGGGCGGCCCAGTTGATGGCTCAAGTCTCGGGTGGGGTCGTCGTTTCTGGAAGAATCGACGCCCATCCAAAGCCCCGATCCCCTCGGAGGATCCCCCTTCGCGTGCGGAAAGTGAATCACCTGCTCGGAACACGGCTGTCCCGACGCCAGGTCCGACAATGCCTGGAGCGGCTTTCCCTCCGCGTGGAAGAAGATGGGGGAATGCTCTGGGTAACTCCTCCCTCGCGGAGGTGGGATTTGGAACGGGAGGTGGACCTCATCGAGGAAGTGGCCCGCAGCTGGGGGTATGACCGAATCCCCTCCACTTTGCCCCGGATCCTCCCCAGGGGAGGGGCTGAAGACTCCATGCGTAGACTGGAGGATCGAATCCGGGAGATTCTCGTTGGAATGGGATTTCGGGAGATCATCACCTACTCCTTCATGGACGAGAAGGACCTGGATCGGCTTGGCATTGGAGCGGGAGATCCCCTTCGAGGATGCCTCCATATTCGAAACCCCATTCGCCAAGACCAGGGCGTGATGCGGACCATCCTGTTGCCGGGGTTGCTCGATACGGTCCGCTACAACCTCAACCGGAAGAACACCGATCTCCGTCTCTTCGAGCTGGGAAGCGTCTTCCTTCCAAGGAGAGACCGGCCTCTTCCTCGAGAGCCTCGAAGATTGGGTGTGGTCATGACGGGCAGCCGGAGCCCGGAGCATTGGGCGATCAGGGAGGAGCCGGTGGATCTCTTCGACCTCAAAGGAGTCCTGGAGGGGCTCCTCTTCTCCCTCAACCTTCCCCCCATGGAACTGGATCGGACCGAGAGGCTGCCCTTCCTTCAGGAAGGAGGCGGTGCCGGCGTCCTCTGCGGCGGAAAGAGGATCGGCTGGTTCGGGAGGATTCGTCCATCGGTGGAGGCGTCGTGGGACCTCAACCAGCCTGTTTTCGCCTTCGAGTTGGATTTGGAGGGCATGGTGGAGCGCGCCCTACCACGCCGGAGGTTTGTGCCCCTTCCTCGGTATCCTGGGGTTGTGAGGGACCTCTCTGTGGTGGTAAAGGAAGATCTGGAGGTAGGGACCATCCTCAGAGAGATCCGACAGATGGGAGTGAAGTGGCTGGAGGAGGTCTTTCTTTTCGACCTCTTTACGGGTGGAGATCGGATCCCCCGGGGGATGAAGAGCCTCTCCTTCCGGATCCGGTTCCGGGCTTTGGATCGAAACCTGACCGATGAAGAGGTCAACCGAGAGCAGGAGAGGCTGATTCGAAGGCTCGAAGAGCGCTTCGGGGCGCGCCTTCGACGATAAAACTCCGAAGGGAGTTCCCAGGGAGGACGCCTCATGGCTCGGTCTCCTCAGATTCCGGACAAGCTCTATTTCAAGATCGGTGAAGTCAGTCAGATTGCCGGAGTTGAACCATATGTGCTGAGGTACTGGGAAAGCGAATTCCCCGTCATCAATCCCGGCCGGAGCCGAAGCAAACAGCGCCTCTATACCCGCAAGGACCTGGAGATCATCTTGGAGATCAAACGCCTCCTCTACGAAGAGAGATACACTATCGAGGGGGCAAAGAAGCGTATGATGGCCAAAGAGAGGGGCTCTGGAAGGCAGCTGAGCATGGGGTTCAATGAGGAGCGCTATCGGCAGCTGCTTTTGGAGGTCAAGGGCGAGCTTAAGGCCATCAAGCGACTCCTTAGGTGATCTCGTGGAGGGAGGAGGTCCTGCACCGCGGGAGAGGTTGACGGGGGGTCGGATTTGGACTATAAAGGAATTCCAGGTCGGGACGTAGCGCAGACTGGAAGCGCACCTGAATGGGGTTCAGGGGGTCGGAGGTTCAAATCCTCTCGTCCCGACCAATCTAATATGATGTCCGGACAAGGTGAGAAGAACTTCTTCTCACCTTTTTTTCTGTTCTAAGGGAAACAGGTCTTTCTAGTTATGGGGCTCTTTTCCAAGGATGACGTCTAGATTCCCGTCGATTCTCCATATGGGGGGAGAGGCAACAATAGTAAATCTTTTCCGCAGGATTCTTTCAACCAATGGTAGTTGTCCATGACTTGGATCCGTATTGTAGGGTTAACGGGTTCGTTGGTTTTGATCATCATCGCCGTTGCAGCGAGGCGGCGGAAAAGCATCAGTAGAGGAGATGTCCTCTTGTTGACCGTGATCAGTGGGGGACTCCTTGCAGTCTCCCTTTATCCGCCTTTGCTCAACGGTGTTCTCCTTTTTAAAAGGCAGAGTCGTATTGTTACCCTTCTTGTTTTGGGACAATTAAGCACATTGACTGCTCTTGTGTGGATAATGTTACGGATGCGGGGATTAGAGAGGGCTATGGGACAGTTGATTCACAATATGGCCATCAGGGAATTTTCTAAGGAGTTCGGCGATTCGGCGAACTACAGCAAGAAGATCCTTGTAGTTATCCCTGCTTACAATGAAGCTGAAAACCTTCGTACGGTCCTGAAGAAACTCCCGAAAGAGATCGAGGGATATCATGTAGAAGCCATTGTGTGCGTGGATGGAGCCACTGATGAGACTGAAAGAGTAGTCCGAGAACACAATTTTCCGGCCATTGTAAACCAGATCAATCGAGGGGGCGGAGCCGCCTTAAAGGCCGGCTATGATCTGGCCATACGACACGGTGCCGAGATAGTTGTAACTATGGATGCCGATGGCCAACATTTGCCCGAGGAGATTCCCAAGCTCGTAAAACCCATAATAGATGGAGAGGTCGATTTCGTAAATGGATCTAGAATCTTGGGTACCTATGAGAAGGGTGAACAAATTCGCCGACTGGGGATTTTTTTCTTCAATCGGCTGGTTAGCATTCTCTTGTGGAGAAGAATTACGGATTGTTCCAATGCGTTTCGTGCCATCCGAGTGAGCGAGCTTTCGAAACTTGATTTGAGAGAGAAGCAATTTCACACTACAGAGCTTCTTATTGAGGGAATCTCCAAAGGTCTTCGTTTCCGGGAAATTCCTATCACGATCAAGAAGAGGTTGAGCGGAGAAACAAAAAAACCCACTTCTTTGAATTACGGTCTTGGGTTTGCGCGTGCCATCTTCAGGACGTGGTTGAGGACATGAAAAATTCTCCAACATCCCGAAGCTTGTTGGAAAGTCCCTGGGTCTTCATTATTGGGTCCCCACGTTCAGGGACGACCATTCTCGGCGAAGTGTTGGATAAACATCCTGATGTGGCCCAGTGGTATGAACCTTATTTTGTCTGGGACAGGCATTTTCGGGCCGCTCCGGACGACCGCAGAGAGGCATGGGAAGCCACATCGGAAGTGATCCGACAAATTCGGGGGGCCTTCGAAGCGTATCGTAGAGCACGCGGAGTGGCGATCGTGGTAGACAAGTCTCCTCGAAACTGCCTTAAACTTCCTTTTATCCGTGCCGTCTTCCCCGAAGCCAAATTCATCTTTCTGTTCCGGGATGGGCGGGATACGATTTTGTCCATTCATCGGGAATGGCTGAGACGGAAAGAGATCCTCGAGAAATCGAAAGAAAGGCTTCGATGGAAAGAGGCTTTCAAAGTCATCAAGGACTGGTTGAAAAGACAGCCCCTTTGGAGACATCGTTTTCAAGCATTACTATTCGAGATGGGGTTGCCCGATGAAATCGTGAGGAGGAAGTTCCTACATCGCTTGAGATGGGATGGAAGAGTAGGATGGGGACCCAGGTTTCCAGGTTGGCGGCAGAAGCTGGAGCAGGTATCTTTGCTGGAATTTAATGCGCTGCAATGGAAATATTGCATGGAAGCTGTTCTTCAAGAATTTCCAACTATTTCTGAATGCCACCGGCTCGTCGTTAGGTATGAAGAGTTCACTGAAGATCCCGAATCCACCCTGCGGGAGATCTGTCGATTTTTGGAAGTCGATTTTCCCGAAGGGTTCATGCAGAGTCTGCCAGTGATTCGTTCAGGTAATACAAACAAATGGGTAAACGCGTTCGACCATGAGGAAATCGAAAGGTTAAGCGCCCTTATCGATCCAACTCTGGAAAAGCTGGGATATGAGCCAACGGCACGAATTGTTCAGACATGCTGAAGTTCAAGGTGGCATCCAGAGGAATTCCGAAATCTCACGCCGCAGATTCCACCTCACCGATTTTTTGGTATATCTCTTTTCGTTGATAGTCCTCGCTGGCATCTTCAAAATCGCTGGAAAAGAAGGTCTTCAGAATATCGCCTCTCCCAGACTGGGATTCCTTTTGTTGGCGGTTTTCCTGACCTATCTATTCATGGAGGGCCTAGCCAGGAGATATGAAGCAGCATTGGGACTTGTAGTATCCGGAAATTTGCCTCCACATCTGTCAATTCTCTATAGCACAGCATTCGGGATGACGGCTGGACTCGTTTTCTCCCGAGGTTTGGGACAAGTCCTTGCAAAACCTGCACTCTTAAAGGACCGCGATGGCTTTTCCCTGTCTCAGGGAGTCTACGCCTCGATTATGGAACGGATGATGGATCTCTCCACGGGGATCATCCTGAGTCTCCCTCTCATCTGTCAGTCCCTTATCGGTTTCGAACCCTTCCCCCGCTTTCATTTGATTTTTTGGGTCGGGCTTTATATCGCGTGGGGATCTCTGGCCATCAGGAACATTCATGCGGTCTTTAAGGCGATTCAATTCATTTTCTCCATCATTTTGAACGCATTAAAAAGGTTGAAAATAAAAAAGATATTAGATCTGATCGAAAATATCCAGCTAATAGATGATCAGATTAGTTATCTTTCAATATCAAAGAAAAAATATGGGATTCGCTTTGTACTATGGAGCCAAATGAAGCCACTATTAATGACTTTTCGTATTTGGTGTTTGGCTTCAAGTTTTTCGATCAGCATTCCTTTTGATACATTTCTTTTGGGCCTTCCTGTGGTACAACTTGGCTTGCTTTTAGCCTTTACTCCCGGTTCATTAGGATTCTTAGAGGCAGGGTGGTTGGCCGTTTTGTCCTTCCAAGGGATATCACAAAACGAGATTTTCACCTTCCTGTTAATCTTACGTTTGGCAAATTACCTCTTTTTCCCCATGCTCACGTTACTTTTATGGTGCTTCAGTTGGAAGAGAAAAGCTAAAACTAAGTGAAGAGCCTATTAAGTCGAAAGTAGATGTTCTCAATGTCAGAGAAAAAGGATTATGCGATCGAGAATAATCTCGTTGTTAAGGAAAAACAGTAAAGCCAGCTTTACGATTCGAAAGGATTTTTTGACTGGCTGTTCAGTGGTTCTTGTCGCTTTTTTTCTGTATTCCCATTATGTTTGTACTCCTTCTTCCCCTGATGAACGCGGATACTTAGCTTGGTCTACCAGCATATTCGTGAAGGGGTCGTACGAGACTCCTGATGGCAGGCCTGTGGTTAAGGTCCCTCCGCTTCACTGTCACCTCATCGCGGGAAGCTATTCGCTATTCGGTCTAAGAGTGGAAGCTGCTCAAGGGGTAAGTGTGGTTTTCGGTGTCCTTTGCGTGGGCCTCCTCTATTTAACGGGCTGGAGCCTTTTTCATCCGGGAGTAGGGCTTCTGGCCGCACTCCTTTTGATGACGTCGGCCAAGGGAGAATTCTGGCAGTACTCCAATCGTGTTCTCAGCGAGGTGCCTCTGACGTTTTTTCTCCTCATGACCGCTTTTTTCCTTTGCCTTCATTGGCGTATGCGTCGATGGTGGACAGCCATAGGGGCTGGATTTTGGTTCGGCCTTGGAATACTTACAAAAGAGTTCACAATCCTTGTTCTACCTCTTTTCTTCCTGGCGTTTTTCCTCCATTCTGAGGCCTTGTCCAAGCGGCTTCTCATGTTTACGGCGTCGCTTCTCCTGGCCGCGGCTGTCGTGTTTCCTTGGGCTTTCCATGTGAAGGAAATCACAGGCACTCCCCTCGGCGGCATGGCAATGCGGGCCAAGGGAAAGGCCATCCAACTAATTGGTGATACCAAAAAATGGGGGATCCGGGACGTTCAAGAGATTAAAAAGACCGTTCTTTTCCGAGGAATGATATCGGGGCCTTTCCGCATACTCTTTCCTTTGTCTCTAGCCTATTTCGTCTTTCGTATCTATCGAAAAGGCCCGCGTGAGGGCTGGCTTTTCATTTTGTTGGTGGTGGTCTGGTTCGGATTCTTTTGCACATTTTCAGGCCTCAGCCCTAATAGAAGGCGATTGATCCCACTGCTGCCCTATTTCAGTCTATTCATCGCCCTCATGTTCCATGATTTCCATCGAATTGTCAGAGGCTCCAAGCTCTTTGGCGTCCGCAACGGCTCTCTGCATATCTTTGCGGTGATGGGGGTCCTCTCCCTGCTGTTTTTGAATCTCGGCCCTCGAGTGGGCCTTCTGAGGGGGTTGGTAAGCAAGGCCTTCCGGTCACCTAGCCCGCCTCTGCTTTTTCATGAGAGTCAGCAGGCCCTCGCCTGTCTAGAGGCAGAAGGGGGGCGGGTGGTCTCCAATATTCCGAATCTCTTCTATTTCTATGGAAAAGGCAGGTACCCGGTCTACAAACCAAGACGGATTCCCGCTGGAGCGGGTCCATGGGGGGATGGATCCTCGCGAGAGGAATCTAAGGGTATGAACACCCATGTCTCCCGCACGGCTTTTCTCAGGGGCCGGGACCTCTTGAAGGTGATCCGTGGATACCGCATTCACTATGTGGTGGCCTTGAAGTCCGGCAAGGAAAGTCGATTAAAGGAGACGATGAAACAGCTCATCGACGAAGGACTGGTTCATGCCAGCATCCGATGCAAGGGACAAGGGTACATGGTCTACGAAATCCTTCCCAAGACATGGTCCTCCCCTTAAGAAGTCGATTCAAGACATAACACTCACCGGGGATAGGATAGTCTGACATGCAGAATCGCCACCCTGCACGGCAAATTGACTTAGCCTTTTTGGTGATCCTGCTCCTCTTTTCGTTCTATCTGTACTCTCATTGGATCTGGAGGCCCGTCTCCCCGGATGAGCGGAACTACCTCGCCTGGGGAATGAAGATCTTTAAAGAAGGTGTTTATGAGACCTTGTCCGGAAGGCCTGTCACAAAGGTGCCCCCCTTTCACCCTTATATGTTGGCGTGGGGCTACAGACTCTTTGGACCTTCCGTGGATACAGCCCAAGGGATGAGTCTTCTTTTCGGATGCCTGTGTGTAGGTTTGGTCTATCTTTTCGGAAGGAGTTTTTGGAATCGGACCGTAGGGCTTACAGCCGCCCTGCTTCTGTTGACCTCTGCCAAGGGAACGTTCTGGCTCTATTCCAATAGGGTCCTGAACGACATCCATCTCAGTTTTTTCATTCTCCTGAGCCTCTATTTTCTTTGCCTGTATGCACGATATGGCCGGTGGTGGACGGCTTTGGGACTGGGGATGTCCTTGGGGTTGGGCCTGCTCACCAAGGAGTTCACGATCCTGATATGGCCTTTAGTCGTATGGGTGTTCTGTTTTCGTCCCGACCCGATTTCGAAAAGGATGGGGATGGTGTTGGGAGTCGTGGCTGTGGTCTTTTTCATTCTCCTCCCGTGGTTGATACAGGTGGACCAAGTGACGGGATCACCCTTTGGAGGACTGCTGCAGCGTGGAGCCGGACATGGCAAGGATGCATTGAGTAACCCAAAGGCTTGGGGCCTGCGTTCTTTTGGTGACTTGGTGGATATGGTCCGCTTTTTCGATCGGCCCGCCTGGTTCTCCCAGCTGATGGGATGGACAGGTTTCATCTATTGCCTCTGGCGAGCAAGAAAGAAGAGGCGGATGGAAGAGGGGATTCTTGTCGGTTTTGTTTTGATCTGGCTCGGCACCTTCGCGGTCTTCAAGGCCCTCCCGTTGGATTTGCGCCGTTTGATTCCACTGTTGCCCGTCTTCTCGATTCTGACGGCCGCCTTTTTCCATGCGGTATGGTTAAGATGCAGGGAATATACGACTAAGCTGGGTATCCCGAAGAAGATTTGGGTCGGAGTTTTCGGACTCATGTTCGCGTTTTATCTGATCAATGACCTGAAGCCGAAGAGGGTGCTGGGGGGGTTTGAACCGTTGTGCGTGTTGCACTCTCCTCGACGACCCTATTTGGAAGATGAGATGCGAACAGCCGTCCAGTGCCTTCCGAAGGGAGCCCAAGTGGCCACCAACTACAAGTCCCTTCTCTATTTCTATTCCAGGGGAGATCTTTTTCCTTCCGGCATTCCCCTTACCCTGGAAAAGAAAGCCCGTCCCTGGATGAAAGAGGCTCCTAAGCCCCATAGAGCACCTGTTTCTTCGTCCATCATCCTCTATGACTTTTATCACAAGGGTCGCAGAATGGTGATGGATGAGGCAACGTTGCTGAGGCGACTTCGAGAGAGTCAGGTGGAGTTTCTCGCCTTTTTCCAGAGTGGAAACCCCAGGTGGGCTCCCCGCCCACTGGAGGACTACTTTCGACGGCATTCCGAGCGCTATCGCCCCATATGTCAGACAGAGGGGGTTCAAGTCTACAGGATTGTAGATATTTCCCCATCGCCTGCGGATCCGGGTTCGTAATTCATTTTCAAGGAGTTGAGTGGCTTATGGTCGCGGGTTGGGTGGCCGTAATAGGTGCTCTGCTTCCGGGGGTCTTGGGATATCTGGGTCTGTGTGCTTTGGATCCGAGGGGGAAGATGAAACCGCAGGATCGTCTCCTCCTTTCCGTCCCCATGTTCTTTCTGTTTCCTTGGCTCGTGTACGGTCTCCACGTCCTTGCCCAAGGCGGGGTCTTCGCCCGAAGAGGAGTTTTCCTGGCATCTCTGGGCGGGCTTCTCCTTCCCTGTGTCGTCCTTTCTGCACGGAGAGTGTCTGCAGATCTCTCGTTCCTTTGCTCCAAGGTCAGACACCTCATCCGTGACCTACCTCCCCTTTATTCATTGTGTTTCTCGGCCGTCTTTTTGGGTTCCCTGGTTTTGGCTTTACTTCCAGTGCTCTTCGGAATGAGTTTGGGGGGGGACACTAACAAACACCTCATGTACGCAAGCCAACTGTTGCAAGGATGGTCGGTGTCAACGTTTCCTCCTTACTCCGATTTTCCTTGGACTCTCCATTATCCGTTTCTCCTCCATGCCGCCTTGGCATTTTTGGCCCGTCTTTTTCCCACGGATCTTTTTTCGGCCTATTTTGTCCTCCAATTTTTTCAGGCCTTGTGCTTGCCCTTGGGGATGTACGTCTTGGTACTCCACTGGACTTCGAAGCGATGGGTGGCCTTGGGGGCGATGGTCTTTACGGTCTGGTATGGGGGGCATCAGGTCCCATGGTACGGGGATGCTTGGTGGTTCAATCCGGCCATTGAAAGGATCCTTCCGCATCATCTCTCCAGGATGTGCAGCCTGGCCCTCTTTCCCTTTTTCCTCTATGGCCTTCTTCGGATTCTCGAGGGGGAGGAGAGCTTTTCCTACCCCTTGACCACGGGTGCGATTCTGGGTTTTGGAGGGGCCATCCATGCGTATGCCCTGGCATGGGGGGCCCTTTTGGTTACGATGCTCTTGGTGTTGCGGAGGAAAGATAGAGGGGCGGCCCGGGCTTTCCTTTGGATCTTCGGAATGGGGCTGATGATCGGCTCCTTAGCCTACCTACCCTCGGCAGGGGGGGGTGGAAGGCTTGAGGCCCTATCGAACCTGCTGTGTGCGAGTTCTTTTGCAAGGTCAAACGCAGGTCAAGTGCTCCTGGATGCTGGCCGGTTCTTCCACTACTATGGGATCGTGGGGGCATTGGGGGTAATGTCGATCCTTTTCTGGCGCACCTCCCGTAGTCCCGATGTCAAGAAGGCCCTCATCTTTTGCATTCTGCTCGTCCTTGCAGGCACCTACGCAAAGGAGGGGTTTCAGGTTGTTGCAGGTGTCCTTCTTCCTTATCATCCCACTCAGCATAAGTTCGGCAAGGCCTTGTACTTGGCCATGGTCCTTCTGGCCTGCGATTTCATGGCCTGTCTTTACATCTCCCAGGACGGGGGAAGAGCCTTGGGCAACCGCAGGGCCCTCCTGGGGCTCTGTATATTGGTTGGAGCCTTTGTGGTGGCTTTGGGGGTACGGTCCACGTTGAACTTTGCTGCGGTGTGGTCCCTTCGGGGGGCCATGGGGGTGACCAATCGCGCTTTCCTTCGGCACGAGAATATAGTTCAAATCATGAAGGGCATGGCCACCGCCAGGGACGTGGTGGCGATTCCCAAGAGGTTGTCCAAAATCTTTGCAAGCCTTACCGGTCTTCCAGTGCTATTTATCGATCATCCCAAGGGATATTCCCATTGCCGATACTTGGCTAACGAGCTCCTGTATATCCCGGATGAGAAGGTCTCGGAGCTGGAAGGGGCCCATGGCATCCGATACTCCGAACTCGTCGCCGGAATCCTCCGTCGATATGAGGTACGTTATCTTGTGGTTCCATCGGAAATGGGAGGGCGATTCAACAAGATGACGTTCCTCGAGCGCGCAGCAGCGGGGACCTGGAAGGGAGGAAGACTCTATAACGTGTTTCGGGTTCAGGACGAAATCCTCCTGGGAGAGGGCGAAGGGATGATGGAAGGAATTCTCGGCCGGGTCTTTGCCTCTCCACAAATATGGAGGTCTGTGGTTGGATTTATTCCTTTATGCAAAGAGAGGATAGTTCCCCCTCGAGTTTTTGGCCGCCGCGAACTGGAGGTGAGCGGCCTCGCTTTCGATGGGAGGGCCTTTTGGCTGGAAGCTGGCAAGGGTGGACGAATCCTGTTGCGGCTGGATGGAACCGATGGGAGAGTCCTCGATGAAGGGTCCGCTGTGAAAGGAGGTTCGGCAGGGCTGGCCTGGGATGGAAAGGGACTTTGGATTATCGAGCGGAAGAGCGGGGAAGTGAGGGTTGTGGAGCCTCGATCCGGAGATATCCGGGCGAGGATAGAGGCCGGGTCCCAGGATCTCATCGGCCTTGCGTGGGGTGGGAGGCGGTTGTGGACGTTTGACCCTCACACCTCCCGGCTTCTTTCCGTGGATCCCCGGACGGAGAGTGTGAAAGAGTATGGAAAGGTCTCGGCCCATGTGCTGGATGTGGCCCATTTCCAGGGGCGACCTTGGGTCCTTTTGGAGGGTGGGAGAGTCTGCAGGGTGGGGCCCGAGGGTATCGAGCCTTCTCAGTGCTTGGCCAGTCCATCGGAGGAACTGGTCAAGATCGTATGGGCGGATGGGCGACTCTGGGGGTGGGATCGTCGGAATCAGGCCCTGGTTCAGTACGATAGGTACGCGGGGTCTCCCTTTAGAGTCCCTGGAGAATCAGGGGATCCTTGAAGATGTAAGATTCCCATGAAGGACCTTGGAGGGTATGAGAAGGAATCCATGGGTTGGGGGAAGGGAAGAGACAAGGGCATGATTTCCGCATGCCCTTACGCAGATATCTCGAAAGTCCGCGCTGTTGGCGTGGTAGGGGCCGATCCTGACGCCCGTTGGACACCGAGCCGTGGCCAAAGCCCATGGGTTATGCGGAAAGGAAAGAGAAACGGATCATTGGCGCGGTTTTTCGGCCCGGCTTAGAAGGAACTCAATCTTCTTTTCCAGTTCCCCGAGCAATTTTTCCCAATCGTATGCCTGCGAAGCTTGGCTTGCGGCCTCGGCCAACCGTTCCCTCATTTTCGGGTCCGCATAGAGCCGCTGAAGGCGGTCCGCAAGGTCCTCCGGGTCATCAGGCCGAAATAAAAGGGCCGTTTGGCCGTTCTCTAGAACCTCTCGGTGCGCTCGGATATGGGAAGCCACCACCGCCAGCCCCATGGCCATGTACTCGAGGACCTTGGTAGGGGATGAGACGCGGTACGCCTCAATGTCGGGCAGGGGTGAAAGGCCCACATGGGCGTCTTGAAGTGCTCTAGGGATCTGTTCATGAGGGAGAAACCCCCTCCATATGACCTCCCCTGAGACACCCCGCTCCTTGGTTAGGGCCTCCAATCTCTCTATGGCGGAACGAGGGCCGCTTCCGATGAATTCCATCCTGAAAGGGATTCCCTTTTCCTTCAAAATCTTTGCAGCCTCAATGCAGGTCTGATGGCCCCGATAGAGGGCCACCGAGGAGACGTAGACCACGTTCAGAGGCCCTGGGGGAGCGGACGGGGGGGGACGATCCCGTCGAAAGAGCCGATGATCAACACCGAGGGGCATCACATGGATCTTGTGGTCGGGGATTCCGAACTGGGAGATCAGTTGCTCCTTCAAGGCCTCGGATACAGTGACCACCAAGTCACATCGATGCAGTGCAAAGGCGTTGGCCTTCTTTTTTACCCGGTCGTACAGGGCGAGTAAGAGGCCCTTGAGGGAGGCGTGTGTTCCTTTTCTGGGGATCTGGCGCACCGGGTGGGTTCGAAGATCATACACCCACGGTGTAGCGTCCCGCCAGTGAAGAAAGGCTGGTACTGTCAGGGCGGATTTGTAGGCATAGAGGAGATGAAAGGGAGACATACGAATTATCTTCCGAAGTTGAATCAGGGACCAGAGATTGTAGGCGAGGAAAGGGGGAAGGAAGCGCCATGGGGCTCTCCTAGGGAGGCTGGGAAAGAGGACCGTTCGGAATCGTCTTTTCAGATGCGCATGAACGTAAAATGGCTCAGCCATTCCCATGATGGAGGAGAAATCTCGAGGATGGAGAAAGAGACAGATGGGAACGCCGAGCCTTGCTTCATTTCGGGCCCCCAAACAAGGAACAGGGTTGATGTGTCGATCTCGGAATCTGGGGGTCATGGCTTCCCGCTTTTTCCCAAAAGACGTTCTGTTCGAGACCGGAAGGCCTCAAGCACGATGCGATCGTCGTCGTGCAACCCCATCTTGAGCAGCATGAGGCCGTAGAGGGTGGCCATGGCGATGAGGACGGTCAGGGAAGGGGCATGGATGGCCCAAAGGAGGAGGCCTACACCTGCGGCCGCTGCCCCGGCAACGGCAACGATACCGTACCCCGGTCCCCAAGGATGAAGTCTCAACCTCCGCCACACCTGAAACATGTTCATGCCCTGGTTCAATGCATAGGAAAGACCTGTGGCTAGGGCCGCTCCACTAATCCCCCACCTTGGGATGAAGAGAAGGTTCAACCCCAGGTTTACCCCCGAAGCGATGCCCGCGTTGAGGAGAACCCAATCTTGATTACCGGTCATCTGGAGGAGGAACCCCACAGATCCAAAGGTGACGGCAGCCAATTGGCCAAAGGCCAGGATCATCAAAGCGGTCGAGGCTTGGGAGAATTCGCTTCCGAAAAGGGTCAAGACGGCTTTGGATGCTCCCGCCAATGCCAGGCATCCTGGCAGTCCCAAAAGAAAAGCCCACCGAGAGACAGTCTGGTAAAGCTTCGCAAGTTCCTTTCTTTCGCCTCCATGGTAAAGCTGGGAAATCATAGGTGCGAAGGTTGTGTTGAGCAGTGTGAGAGGGAACGGAATCAAGGAGGCAAGGGTGACTGCGGCTCGATAGAATCCTGCAGATTCCGGGGCGAGGAAGTGTCCGATGAGCAATAGATCCAACCGAGCCATGAGGATGTAACTCACTCCGGCAAAGCAGAGGGGGAGAGAAAAACGAAGGAGCTTTCTCAGTCTCCAGGAGAAATTCCGATAAAAGTCCGGAAGAATTCGTAGGATGCTGGCGAAGGCCAAGGCCGAGCCTACGGCCGCAGAAAGCCCGAAGGCTGCTATTGCTCCCCATACGTGAAACCCCAGTCCCGCAGCAGCGGTCAGGATCAGGATCTGAGAAGCGGATCGAACCACCATGGCCCAGGTCATGGGTGGGATGGCCTGGAAGGCCCGGAGGATGGCGAGAGACATCCAGAAAAGGACAGTGACGGGCAGGGCCACGGAGAGCCCTTTGAGCACAGGTGCCATCTCTGGGGCGTGAAAGTAGACACGTGCGAGCAGCGGGGCGGCTTGCCAAAGGACCGATGCCAAAACCAGGGAGGCTCCCCCGGAGAGGAGCAAAGCCCCCGAGGTGGTACCCTTGAGCTGCTTTCGATCTCCTTCCGTCAAGTGGATGGGGATGAAGCGCAAGACCCCGTTTTGCATGCCGAGGAGGGAGAAATGTTGAAGCCATTGGATTACATTCACCGCCAGAGAATAGAGACCGTAAATCCTAGCACCCAAGAGATTGCTGAGGAGGATCTGAAGCGGGAGGGCGATGACCTTGACGAGGACCTGTCCAAGAAGCATCATGGCCCCTCCGAGAGCGATCCTTCGGGTCAAGGTATCATGTACCCCAGAAGGGGCCTCAGGATGTTCATTTGGATGTCGACCAGTCTCCATATTAGGACAAATTCGCCCGATCTTTAGGCGGCCAAATCCCGGAGATGGACCATCAAACCGAGGAGATTTCCGAGTCCCTGGAGGATTCGGGCCAGCCTTTGATTCTTTTCCCCAACCAATAGCGCTGCGCCAAGGTTCCCCAAAGTCAGGCCCGTCATGGCCCAAAGGAAACGCGCTCGGTTGAGGAGGGTTTTGGAGGCGTGGGTTCGGAAGAGGTGACAGTGGCCGGCCGCCTGATTGTAACCTCTCCGGAAGCTTCCCCTCCATCCCCGGGATGGTGGGTAATGACGGAGCCGAGCGAATGGGGTGAGCTTGATCCGGTATCGTCGGGAGATCCTCCAGCAGAATTCCACATCGGCCAGACCGTGTCGCCCCGGACGGCCCATATCCGAAAGCTGAAACTCCTGAAAGACCTGGCGTCGAAAGCAGGAGAGTCCTCCGGGGACCCAATCCACATCGATCACTCGGTCCAGAGTGGGGTCTACCTCGGTATGGAAGCCCCATGGAAGGATCTCTCCGGGTTTGCCCCGGTCCAGCAGGAAGAGGCGGGCCCATCTGCGAAAAATCCGGGGCTTGGGCCTTCGGTTAACGATCATGCCGCCCACGGCGCCCACCTTCCCTTCTCCATCTTCCTGAAATGGACGGAGGATCTCCCGGATGAAATCGGGGTGAAGTTCCACGTCGTCATCCAGGAACAGAAGAAACTCTCCGCTGGCCAACTTTGCCCCGAGATTTCGGGATGCGGAGAGCCCTGGAGGAGACTTCTTCCGGTAAAGGAGACGGAGGCGGGATGGGATCCGCTCCCTGATCTTTCCTTCATCCCCCTCTCCGTCATCGATGATCACGATCTCTCCGGGAAGATGGGACTGTGCCTCCAAAGACTTGAGACATCGGAGTAGGGCATCCTCCCGATTCATAGTAGCGATGATCACCGACAGATCCCCCTTTACAAACACCTCATCCCGTCCGCCCAAGTTACTTCTCTCCTCGGCCTGGCTCTTCGACCCGAAAGACCTCCATCCTCACATTCCCATTGTAGAAGGTCTGTATAAGCCTCAAAGAATAACCCATTACCTCCACCTCCTTCTCGATCCCGGCCACCATCCGCTCATCGTCTGCAGAGCGCTCCAAGACCAGGAAGTGGACAGACTTTTCCCTCCCTTTCAGAAAGTTCCTGATAGCGATCCCTCGACCGCCCGCGTAGAAGGCGATCCGCGGACGGTCCGTCACCACCGTAGGGCTGGGTGGTCCTTGCATCCGAATCCACTCTCCGACCCGACGACGGATGAGTTTGTCCTGCCTCTGCGGTGGGAGGACCTGCCACAGGGAGGATACCATCAACAGCCCCACCAGGAGGGCCGTCCCTTTTGTAGAAGAGAGAAAGGGGACAGTGTGGTTCAGCTTTTGGCGGATCCACATCAGTCCTTGGGCCGCCAGGAGGTATCCTAACATGGCCAGAGGGACCAGATGCCTCTTGCTTATGGAGAAAAAGGCTCCGGTTGTCCGTAAATATCCCAAGGCGAGCCAGCACACCATCACCAGTACCACCGCGACCCAACCTCGGTCTCGATACCATGGCATGGCGAAAAGCCCGATACAGGTGAGAAGGAAGAATAGGGGATAGGCGGTGCGGATCCAGTGAACCCATAAGTCCGCCGCGAACAGCAGGACCCGGTACTTCCAGGCAGCCGAAAGGAAACGGTAGAGGCGAGGCCGGTCGCGATGCCCGTCGATAAACTGTTTTATTCCTTGTTTTGAGCCCTCGCCAAGAGATGCCGCCCTATGCAGTTGTCGACTATAGGATTGGATCTCCGTGGGGTTAATGGATCTCGCTTGTTGGGGAACGAACAAAAGGACGGCAGAGAGCACGAGGACCGCGGGCAGGAGATAGAGAACGGCCCGAACCACGACCTCTTTGGCTCCATGGGGCCCCCGAAGGCGGATCCACAGGATCAGGATACCTAAAGGGAGGAGCATCAGCCCTTCGATCCTGAAGGCACAACTAAGAACTGCGCAAGCTCCGGCCGAGGGGATGAAAATCCAAGCCCGCGCTTCCTTCCGTGAGCCTCGAAGAAGGCACCAAAGGGCCCCCAACAGCCAGAACCAGAAGATGGGGTCACGGATCACATCGATGGAATAATGGACTATGGAAGGGGATAGAGCATAAAGCAAGGCAGGAATCCATACGCGGTCAGGAGGCAACAACTCCCTGGATAGGAGATAAAGGGGCAAGATGGTGGCGATGCCAAAGAGGATGGGCAGGAGCCTGGCTGCTGTCACCCAATCCTTTATTAGGAAGGAGTGGGTCCATCCAATGAGCAAGGGAAAGACCGAGGGATGGACCAGAAGAGGAGATGTGGATCCCCCTCGTTCCAGCCGTTTGGCGGCTTCGATAAAGCCGATGGCGTCCGTATTGATAACGTAGGGGGCTATGATGTGGGGTAGGCGCACTGCCATACCAAAAGCCATGAGGAGCAGTAGTGCAAGGAGGTCTCTTTGGACCTCTGTACGTTTCATGTCGGCGACCCCTTTCACCGGCCCTTCCGGTGAAAGATTGTGCGAAGGGTCCTGAGGAGGATCATGCAGTCGAGAAACAGGGATGCGTTCTGGATATAGAAGAGCTCGTATTCGAACTTCTCGAGCTGGGACTCCTCTGTATCCGCATAGGGAAAATTGACCTGCGCCCACCCTGTAAGTCCTGGCCTGAGGGCGAAGCGCAGCTCGTATAGAGGGATCCGCTGAGAGAGTTGGTCCGCGAAGTGGGCCCGAATCGGCCGGGGCCCGATCAGGCTCATGTCTCCCCGCAGGATATTGATGAGCTGAGGGAGTTCGTCTATTCTCGTGCTCCTGAGCCATCGTCCCAGAGGAGTAACGCGGGGATCGTGAGGGCTGGACCAGACCGGTCCCGTTTCTTTTTCTGCCTCCTCGACCATGGTGCGGAACTTCAGGCATGGGAAGGGTCTCCGATTTTTCCCAAGCCGCTCTTGCTTGAAGAGGATGGGGCCGGAAGAAGATAGACGGATCAGGAGGGCGACAAGGATCATTAGGGGAAGGGAGAGGATCAGCGCGGTGCCCGCCACCGATACATCGATCACGCGCTTGATCTTCAGATAGAAGGGACTGGGCCCTCCGTGGATTCCTGCATACGAGAGCAACCACCGGTCGTCGCAGTAACGAAGCGGGACCTTGCCCGTCATGTTCTTGTAAAGGGTGATCAGATCGCTGACTTCCAGACCCTCGCAGTTGCGTCTGAGGAGGGCCCTGGCCTCCTCATCCCGGATGGCTCCGTCTGCCGCCTGAAAGGCGAGGGCCTCTACCCGGGCGTCCTCGAGCAGAGAGGCGAGGGAAGGATAACGCTCCACATCGACGGTGAGAGACATGTGCTTTGTGGAATGATCCGAACAGTAGACACCCACAACGTGATAGTGACGTTGAATCTCCTCTTGGGCTTCCCTGAGGAACCCCTCGATGAGCGGTCCGGGTCCCACAAGGGCGAGATTCCTCCTCTGCATGATGGATAGAGGGCTCCGGTAGTAGAGGATACGCCAAAGGTAGACCGTGAAGACACAGAGGGGAAATTGAAGGGTGAGGACCACACGGCCCATCCAGTACCCAGGGACAAAGAATTGAAGGAGCATCAGTATGGCCGTGGAGGTCCCGAGGGCGTAGAAGGTCAACAAAAAGACCCGCATAGGCGTGAAGGGGCGAACAACCGCATAGAGTCCATATAGATAGAGGAAGAGGAGGTGGGAGAGGACGGCGACGAAAAGGAAGAGGTTGGCTCTGTGGAGAGCCGCGGCCCATGCTAGTCGATGGGCCTTCCAGGAGAACTTCAGGACATAGCCCCCATAAAGGCAGGCGGTCAGCAACACGATGTCCACCAGGAGGAGAAGGAGGATTTTGTGAATGGCCCTTGTGCGCAGATACCGCCACATGCACTCTTTCCTCGTGTCAGCGATAAGTGGAGGGAGGGCTTTTGGCCAATGCGAGGATCACGCCCCACAAGCGGCTGAAGTTGAGGCTCACGAAGGTAAAGGGAAGACTCACCGGCGTCCACCTCCGACCAAGGACGTGGGCGATCCATCCTAACAGGGCCAAGAGGTAGAAGACCGCCTGGCAGAGGGCCGTGAAGCGATACCATCCGCCGACATTCAGGAGAAAAGGGTTAGACGCTCCCAGGAGGAGGAGAAAGAACGGGCTTAGATGGCGCATGGTCTTGTGGGAGAGGATGGAGACGAGGATAGCCGGCCTCCTCCATAGACGTTCTTTCCAGAGGCGCTTAAGGATGCTGAGGAAGGCCATCGTCGTCCTTCGTGCCCGCCTCCGGTGCGTGGACCGCAAGGTGGGGTCGATCCGATCGTAGGCCAGGGCCTGAGGTTCATAATGGAGGCGGAAGCCCCGAGAGACCACGGAGAGGGTCTCCGCATAATCCACATCGTCGTAAACCTCTTCCATCGGAATATAGAGCGAGCGCCTCATACAGAAGGCGGCTCCGGTTCCGAAGGCCAGAAGACCCAAGGCACTCTCCCAGGTGCGAAGCTTTTCCTCGAACCTCCAGTATAGACCTGCGGAATGGGCTATGGAGGACTCCTCCACATTTACGTAATGAATCCTCCCACTGACCGCCCCAACACCCTCCAACATGAAATGCGGGATGATCCGCTCGAGAAAGTGGGGATCGAAACGTGTCTCCGCGTCGGTAAAGACCACGATCTCGCCCCTTGTCTGTAGGACCGCATCGTTATGGACCGCGGCCCGGCCCCGATGTTCCGGAAACTCCAGAAGCCGGATCCGGTCCCAAGCCTCCTGAAGGGCCCTGACGATACGCGCGGTTCCGTCTCTGGACCCATCCGAGGCCACGAGGATCTCCAGTTTTTCCGGATCGTAATGCAGCTCCTGGAGATTGCGCAATCGTTCCTCGATGCTCTTCTCCTCATTGTGGGCCGCAACGATCACGCTCACGGTAGGCGGGTCTTGGGGGAAAGGAGGGATAGAGGGGATTCCCTTCCGACGCACGAGGATCCAGAGGATGGCCCCATAGAGAAACCATGTATGGACCAGAGCCCAAAAGCTCACCCAGTAGCTGATGGCCGCAAGGATAGAAGCCTGCATCCAGGGGAGTCCGCTCGCTGCATTGTGGAAAAAGTCGTGTCATTATAGGCAGATCTTAGAGGTGTTGTAAATAGAGCCATTGACAATCCCTTTTCCCCCAAGTACGTTGACTCAAGCGGGACCCAGAGGGGCAGAAGGAAGACGGGTCAAGGGACGAGGGCTTGTCCAGGTCTGGAGGGAGGCGTCGAGGGTCATGGGAATGATGTTGGTGCGGGATTTTCCTTTCCTCACAGAGGAGGAAAGGCTCGATCTGGTCCGACTCCTCATCCCGGAGCCCTGTTTTCGAACCTTCGGGATCGACCGGGAGACCTTCCGCGACGCCCAGGGAAGGCTTCGATTGAGGATCATGTACCGCAATCAGGGGAGAATCTTCGGAGTCCGCATCCTTCACCCTGAGGTGCCCTTGGATCCCGTCTATTCCATCTTCCTTCAAGACTACGAACAGGACGGGGTCGATGTCATCGGGCTTAACATCAACGATCCTCATGCTCCCCGTTTCCAGGTGGATCTGGACGAATACGGGCGGATCCCGGCGGACCATTTCTCGGGCCGCCGCAACATCCCCGAGGAGATTCGGGCCATGGAGGCTGGCCTGGCACCCGGCCAAGTCCGCAAAGGGCTTCGATGGATCCGGGATGTCCTGGAGGGACTCGAGGCCCTTCTTCGTCGGATGGGCAAGCGCTGGATCTATTGCGAGGCCATGGCCTATCATAATGCCATGGTCTATGAACGTCATGGATTCGGATACCAGTTCCGCACCTGGGAACACGAAATGCGCTGGATCGACAGAGAATTCCGCCCTCCCCATGGTCTTTTCTTCAGAAAGCTGGATGGATCGACCCCCTTTCGAAGGCCAGGGATGGAGCGGACGGTTCGAGGTAGGAGTTGGGCCATCCACGACGGCATCATGGGAAGACCATGGCCGAGACCGGCCATGGTCAAGGAGGTGGGGGTCCATGCCGGGGTCAACACCTTTCCCGGGGGGGAATACTGAAGATCTTGTTCAGAGGGGTTGATGCCTGGTCTCCTGAAGAAAAGGGAGATGCAGGGCTGCGAAGAGGGGCGGAGAGTCTGCCATGCAGGGGATTCGAAGCCCCAGTCCATAGTCTCTTGGAGGAGGTGTAAGATGATCTCGATTCAGGGTGTGCTGGTTCCCGTGGATTTTTCCAAGGAATCCATCCTCGCCGCCAAGTTCGGGGCCTCGCTGGCGGAGGAATACAACTCCAAACTCTACCTGCTCCATGTCCTGGAGCCGCTTCACTCCTCCGTTCGGGCCGAGATATCCGATTTCGATCTCTTTCAGCAGCGCATGATCGACCAGGCCAAAGAGGATCTTGAGAAGGTCGTTCCTGCTGCGGTCAAACAGCGCCTCGAGGTAGAGGAGGTCTTGGAGATCGGTCAACCCCAATATGTGATCGTGGAGAAGGCCAAGGAATTAGGGGTGGATGTGATCGTCATCGCAACTCATGGAAGGACCGGACTGGCTCATGTGCTTCTGGGCAGTGTGGCCGAAAAGGTGATTCGACATGCCCCCTGCCCGGTATTCGTGATACGCAATCCAAAGGATAAGTACGTCTACGGCTGGGAGTGATCGGCTGCTCGCGATCCGAGGGACCCGGGGATGTAGCCCATCTCCCGGGATACCTCCTCGGCCGTATGGAGAAGTCGCTCGGCCAGGGTCTCCAGCGTCTCTCCCAGAATCCTTCGAGGGTCACCGGATACGCTGATGGAGGCGATGGGTTGGCCGTCCGAGCGTCGGATGGGGGCTCCGATACAAGCTAGTCCCGAGACGATTTCCCCCCGATCGAGGGCATACCCGCGCATACGGGTGTTGTCCAGCTCCTGGAGGAGTTGTTCTTCTTCTGTGATGGTGCGGGGCGTGTAGCGGACCAGACGGTTCCGTCGCAGATAGGCTTTCAGCTCCTCCGGAGGGAGGAAGGCGAGGACGGCCTTTCCGATAGCCGAACAGTAGCCTGGGATTCGGGGGCCGATTTGCGGAAACTGGAGGGCCCTGGAACGGGGGTGTACGCTAAGAGTCACCAGGGCCGTGTCCCCGTCCCAGAGGGCCACTCTGGCCATAAGGCGGACCTCTCGGGCCAGTCTCTGGACAAAGGGTGCGGACCGTTGATTGACCTCCAGACAACTTGCCAGGACTGCTCCCAACTCATACAGCTTCAGTCCCAATTCGTACTTCCGAGTGTCGGGGTCCCTATGCAGAAAACCACGCTTGCACAGAGTCGTCACCAGCCCATGAACCGTGGTCTTGGGAAGCCCCATCTCCCTACTGATCTCCGAGATCCCCAGCCTCCGACGCGAAGGTGAGAAAAGCTCCAGGATGTCCAAAGCCCTCTCTACGGATTGGATGGACATGCCTTCCTCCTTCTTATGACTGTCAGGTCACTTCGGTGCCCCACCATGAAAACGGTTGCAAAACTAGCTTCTACGTTCCTTTTCTCAGTGCGCAGGCTAAGAGACCCGCCACTAATGTTGGATATCGTTCGTGGTGGGCGGGCTAATGCGGGGATCAATGCCTTTATTCGGGGAGGCTAAAGCCTCTCCTACCCAACCAAGACCAAATAGACGAGACAGACGAAACAGACGAAATCAACCAGATAGACGAGATCAACGAGATCGACGAAATACCCTCCCCAACGAGCGAGAGGCTATTTTCTAATCAGAGTTTCTACATTATAGAACAGAGATCGACAAAAAGGAATATCAATAGCCTCCATCCCTTGCCAAGAGGTCGCCTTGGTTGGTAATATCGTGGCAGACCAAAGAGAGACGGAGGAAAGCATGGCGGAGAACCGCGGTCTACAAGCCCTGGAAGCAAATGTGATCCAGAAGGATCTCTGTGCCTTTTGTGGAGCATGTCTTTCCCTTTGCCCCTATCTTCGAAGCTGGGGGGGGAGGTGGGTCAAATTGCATGACTGCGACTTGGCCGAAGGGCGCTGCTATGCCTATTGCCCCCGGACCGAGCTGGATTTGGATGCGATTCATAGCGGGCTTTTGGGCGGCCCCTATGAGGATCTCGCGATGGGGCCGTTTCGTCGCGTGGTGATGGCCCAGTGCACGGACCCTCAGGTGAGACAGCGGGCACAGACAGGTGGGGTCGTCTCGGCCCTGATGAGCCTCGCTCTCGATGCGGGATGGATCGATGCGGCTGTGCTTACCCGGCGTGGCGAAGATCAGTTGCCCGAGGGATACCTTGTCAGGAAACGCGAGGAGGTGCTGATCTGCGCCGGGTCCAGCTACGTGGCGGCCCCAACCTTGGAGGCCCTTAATCGAGGCCCATGGAACGGAGATGAGCGGATCGGGGTTGTGGCCATCCCCTGTCAGGTGCAGGCCTTGGCAAAGATGCGCCTCTCTGCCCTCGAGAGGAAGACCCCCATCGATCGCATCGCCCTGATCGTGGGACTGTTCTGCACTTGGGCCCTCACCTACAGGCCCTTTATGGAGTTCGTTCGAATCCGTGTCCAAGGAGTGCCGATACAGAAGATGGACATAACTCCCCCGCCCGAGCGACTCTTGAAGGTTCATACCCATGGGGACGTCTGGAATATCCCTCTCGACGAGATTCGTTCGTTCATTCCCCCCACCTGCGGGGTCTGTTTGGATATGACCTCGGAGTGGGCAGACCTGTCCGTGGGCACGGTGGAAGGGATGGAAGGCTGGAACACCGTGGTGGTACGAACGGAAAGAGGAGAGGAGCTCTTCGAGAGGGCCGAGAAAGAGGGCCTTCTAGAGATCCGTCAGCTTCCGGAGGCCAACTTCCAGCACCTTCGGGACGCCTCCCTCCTGAAGAAGCGGAGGGCACTGAAGGCCCTGCAGGAGCGTGGGGAGCTGGCGACGGGCTATCTGAAACTGTCTCAAGAGGCTGTCCAGAGGATCCTAGAAGATGGTACGGAGGCCGAATCATGAGCTTGATCGCCAAAGATGCCCCGGGTCAGCAGGTTCTGCTGATGGGGAACGAAGCCATTGCACGAGGGGCGGTAGAGGCCGGAGTGAAAGTCTGTGCGGCCTATCCGGGCAACCCATCCTCGGAGATCATCGGTTCGCTGGCCCAAGTGGGGGAGGACTTGGGGATCTACGTGGAGTGGTCGGTTAACGAAAAAGTGGCTCTGGAGATATCGGCCGCTGCTTCCTTCGCAGGGCTGCGGGGATTGACGGCCATGAAACAGAATGGGCTGAACGTGGCCTCGGACTTCCTTCTGAACCTGAACCTGAGCGGGACCAAAGGTGGGCTGGTGGTGGTGGTCTGCGATGACCCTTCAGCACTCTCCTCCAGCAACGAGGAGGACTCCCGTGCCTATGCCAAATTGGGAGACCTGCCCCTTCTGGAGCCGTCCACCTTCCAAGAGGCCAAGGATATGACGAAGTGGGCCTTCGAGCTGTCCGAGGAACTGGGGATCCCCTGTATGCTTCGAAGCGTAACGAGGGTCTCGCACGCCAGAGGGAACGTAAAACTGGGGGAGATCCCAAAGGATGTCCGCGAGCCCCACTTCGACACCACGCATCCCATCATCCCCTTGCCCGTTGCCTGGACCCATCGGTCCCTGCACGACAAGCTGGCCAAATGCCGGGAACGGTTCGAGACCTCATCCTTCAATATATATCAAGGGCCCGAGAAGCCGGAATTGTTGGTGGTCACCTGCGGTTCGAGTTGGCTCTATGTCAGGGAAGCGGTGCACAACTTGGGTTTGGAGGATCGGGTGGGTGTCGTGAAACTGGGCACCACATGGCCTCTTCCCGGGGACTTCCTGAGAAGGCACCTGAAGCGGGCCGCCCGGATCCTCTTCGTGGAGGAGGTGGATCCCTTCCTGGAGGAGAATGTCAAGGCCTTCTGCGCGGAAAACGGCGACGAACTGGGCATGAAGACCTTCTTGGGAAAGGCCTCCGGTGATATGCCGGATATTGGTGAGATGAATCCGGACATCGTCACCGAGACCCTCAAGAGAATCTTCCGTGTCTCCTATGAGCCTCGGCCTTCGGAATACGCCCAGAACGCCACCCAGATAGCCCTCCAACATGCCCCCATGCGACAACTGGGGTTCTGCGCTGGCTGTCCGCACCGAGCCACCTATTGGGCCGTCAAGAACGCCTTGGCCATGGACGGACGGGACGGATTCGTGCTGGGGGACATCGGGTGTTACACCTTGGGGATCGCGCCGGCCGGTTTCAGTCAGGTGAAGACCTTTCACGCAATGGGATCGGGTACGGGCCTTGCCAACGGCTTCGGCCAGTTGGAGCGGTTTGGATTCCATCAACCCATCATCGCGGTATGCGGAGACTCCACCTTTTACCATGCGGCAGTCCCCGCCCTGATCAACGCCCAATACAACAGGGCCGACTTCCTCATGCTCATCTTGGACAACAGCGCTACCTCCATGACGGGGTTTCAACCACATCCTGGTACGGGACGGACCGCCATGGGACAGGAGGCCCCCGTGGTGGACATCGAAGGGCTCTGCAGGGCCTTGGGTGCTCATGTAGAGGCGGTAGACCCCTTCCAGGTCACGGAGACCACCCATACCATTTATCGTCTCCTGCAGAAGGGTAAGGGATTGCGAGTGTTGGTGGTTCGCAGAGAATGCGCGCTGGTTCGCGGGAAGCGGGAGGGGAAACTCTTCCAAGTCCGTGTGGATCAGCAACGCTGCATTGGGATCGACTGTGGGTGCAATCGTCTTTGCACCCGGGTTTTCAAGTGCCCGGGGCTGGTGTGGGATCCCGAGACGGGGAAAGCCCGAGTGGATGAGGCCATCTGCACGGGCTGTGGGGTCTGTGCGGAGATCTGTCCCAGCTCCGCCATCATCAAGGAGGTAGCCTGATGCTGCTGTTGGAGAAGGACCCTCTCAATGTCATCATCACGGGGGTGGGGGGACAGGGCAACGTTCTTGCCTCCCAGATCCTCGGACAGATGTTGGTTCAGAAGGGATATGTGGTCACCATCGGTGAAACTTACGGGGCCTCTCAGAGGGGAGGGTCAGTGATGAGTCACCTGCGTATCTCCCACAAAGACCAATTCTCTCCTCTGATTCCGCAAGGGCTCTGCGATCTGGTGGTGGGACTCGAGCCTGTGGAGGCCTTGCGGGTCCTCGGGCCTTATGGCAACCCCGGGGTGCTCATGATCGTCAACACCCGCCCCATCCACCCCATCGATGTCATCTCGGGCGATGCCCAATATCCCGACCTCGAGCAGGTCCTGAAGGAGATCCGTTCCCTGAGCCGGAGGCTCTGGACCGTCCAGGCCACGGACATGGCATTGGAGATGGGTGATCCGCTCTTCTCCAACATCATCATGTTGGGGGCCCTATCCGCCACGGGAATCCTCCCCCTGGAGAGGGAGGACCTGGAGAGGATTTTGGGCGAGCTTTTCCCCCCGGAACGCATCCCGGCCAACTTGGAGGCTTACGACAAGGGGAGGGAGGCGGTGCAGGAATACAGCCCTTGAGCCCGCTTCTGATTTCTGTGCTCAGTCCTGCTCTTTAGTTGACTATACAAAAGATCCGCGGCCTGTCCGGATGAGGAATATCACCCGGGCAAGACAAGTCAAGGGTTTCTCCCCTTCCGGTAGTAAAGGAGGGCCTGGGGCAGGTGTTCCTGGATCTGGCGGATCCTCCTTTGATGGGCCGGATGGGTGGAAAGGAGTTCGGGAGGAGTCTTTCCCCTTTTGGCCCTGGCCATTCGTCGCCAGAAATGGACTGCCTCTGTAGGATCGTATCCGGCCTTGGCCATGTAGATGAGGCCTATCTGGTCCGCCTCTAGCTCTTCCTGCCTGCTGAAGGGCAGAAGCGCCCCCACATTGACCCCTATTCCATAGGCCGCGTTGAGGGCCTTAATGGCCTCGGGACTTCGATTTTGGATGGCAAGATTCAGCCCCGCCTGCCCCACACGAGCCAACAAGGCATGGGTCATCCTCTCGGCCCCATGCCTGGCCACTACATGGGCCACCTCGTGGGCCAACACGGTGGCCAGAGATGCCTCGTTTCTCACATATCGGAACAAACCGCTGTAGACCACCACCTTTCCACCAGGGAGACAGAAGGCATTGGCCACATCATCGTTATCGATCACCACGAATTCCCATTGAAAGTCCGGACGTCGGACCACCTTGGCAATGCGATGTCCGACCCTCCGGACCATGGCGTTCTTGACGGGGTCCCGCGAGATCCTCTCCTCCTTCAATACCTGTTGAAATGCCTTGAGCCCGAGCGCCATCTCTTGGGACTCGGAGATAAGGATGAGCTGTTTCCTCCCCGTGACCGGGGCCTCGGCGCAGGCCCACACGACTCCCAAAAGGAGGATGAAGGCCAAGAGGTGGATCCTCCCCTTGAGCCTCAAGCCACCCGACCTGTATGACAACCGCATGATTCACCCTCCGCTGCGGCGATCAGACCCTCATCTCCTTGGGGATAAAATCCTGGGGACGCACCTCCTCCAGCTCAATGGCCTCGGAGGGGCATCCTGTGGCACACACTCCGCATCCCATGCACTTCTCATCCACAACCCTAGCGTGATCATCTTCCATCTCCATGGCCTGGAAGATGCAGCGCTCCACGCAGGTCTCGCACGCCACACAGCGATCGGGATCGACCCGGGCCCGGAAGCGGCTGGGATCCAGAAGGCGTTTTCCGTGCTGTATGACCAAGGGCATCACCTGGCAGCAACATGGACAGCAGTTGCAGATGACGTGGCCGATCCCGGCCTTGTTCTCAGAACAATGGACGAGTCCTTTTTCCTGGGCCTCCTCCAGGAGATGAAGCGCCTCCTCCTTGGTCAAGGACCGGCCCGTGCCACGCGTGACAGCATAGTCTGCTGCCTTGTCGAGTTGGATGCAGATCTCCAGGGGTTGATCGCACTTTCGGGCGGTCAGTCGGCAGGTACAGTTGGTGACGGCCAGAGAGCGGGCGTTTTCGATGAACTTTCGGGCGGTCTCATAAGGAAGCACCTGGGTTCCCCCCTGGATGGCCTGGTCCACGGGGATCACTCTGAAAAAGGGGCGCATGCCGCTCTTGTCGATGGCATCGGCCAGCTTCGGCCATTCGGTCTCCATGTATTCTTGCCAGAGATCCAGGAATTCTTGGGGGGCCTCCTTCCAGAGGATGGTGGCGTCATGGAACTGGATTAGGTTGCGGCACATGCGATAGACGGTCCCTTGGGGTTTCTTGGAATGGAAAACCAGGCCCTTCCGGAAGAGGAGATCCAGCATGGGGTCTAACTCCTGCTGGGTCTTCCCCGTCCGATCCGCCAGTTCCTGAATCGTCCCCGGCATGGCCAAGAGGAGGCGTGCCTCCTCCTCATCGGCGATCATGCGAAACAGCTTGGGGATCCGTTCCGAGCCTTTAAGGCCGATCCTCTCGGAAAGCTGTTCGTAAAGGTTATGTTCCTCGGTCATGGGATCTCCTCCAGGTGGTTTCATCTCCCGGATGGGTTCGGGTCCATCCTTGGGTTGGGGGCCTCCCCGGTAAGAGGCCCTCGAGTGTCCAATCCGTGCTCTTTTCCTCGGGGGGCACACCCAAAAGGTCTATAGCCCGAAGATACCCACGCTGCAGATGCTCATGGGGGGTATGCCTCCCAGGTTGTGGGTGAGCCCCAGCTTAGGGTCCTTGATCTGTCGCTGTCCGGCCTTCCCCTGAAGCTGCTTGTAGACCTCGTAGATCATGC
>Ga0209426_1000481_pt1 | contig 40168 bp, 39 predicted proteins | sample Deesub1362B_J571_FD_187697 | JGI IMG/M metagenome (GOLD analysis project Ga0209426, IMG submission 187697) | Deep oceanic, basalt-hosted subsurface ecosystem from Juan de Fuca Ridge flank, Pacific Ocean, CORK Borehole 1362B_J2.571 (SPAdes)... ...
GGCGGAACCGCAGGCACTTCAAGCTATGCAGGCGGGCAACACAGGACTTACCTTTATCTGGATTCCGCAGCTTTTTGAACAGATGCCGCTGGGACATTTTTTCGCTACCGTCTTTTTTCTGGCCCTGTTTATCGCTGCTCTTTCCTCCCTGCTGGCTATGGTGGAACTGGCCGCGCGCATCGGCATCGATTTTGGCCTGCGCCGTAAACATGCTGTTCTAATGGTCTGGGCTGCCGGGTTCTTCTTCGGAGTCCCTTCTGCGCTGTCGCTGGATTTCTTCAACAATCAGGACTGGGTATGGGGGGTGGGACTTCTGCTCAGCGGATTCTTTTTTACCATCGCAGTTAACCGGTTTGGGGTGGACCGATTCAGGGTGCAGCTGGTGAATGCCAATCCGACCGATATTCATGTAGGGCGCTGGTACAACGTCCTGTTCAAGGTGATTTTGCCAGCTGAGTTTCTCGTGATGCTGGCCTGGTGGTTTTTTCAATCCATTACGGTGTATGAGCCCAGAAGCTGGTGGAATCCACTGAAAACCTACAGCCTCGGGACCTGCCTTTTCCAGTGGGGAATTGTTATTCTGGTGCTGATTCTTTTGAACGGAAAAATTGTGGCGCGTATCCGCGGGGAGTAAATCCATGAAGACGGAAGCTATTCTTTTTATGGTGCTCATCCTCGGAATTGTCTGGGGGGGATTTGCGTACCTAATCTACATCGCCATGCGCCGCGAAAGGAAAGGGTAAGCGCTTCCTGTACAGGAAAGAGTGCCGCCCACTGGCCCGCCTTTGTGATCCGACGGAGAACCGGCTGGTTTTTGGTGGGGGAGCTTCAAGGGGCCTTCCTCAGTCGTGCGGCAGATCCGGGGTGTTGAGATAGCCTGCCGGTGGGAAGATCCATGAAACGCAAATACTGTACACCTTCCAGGAAAACGTACGGGTGAGGGAAGCGGCATTGGGAGTTTGGTCCTGGCCTCCAAAATGAGGAAGAGTTTTCCCTCATCACATTTGTCGCCATCCCGACCCGGTACCGTTTGCAGCGGAAATTCTTGCGGAGAAAGCGCTGTGGGCGTGGTGGAGGCTGTGCAGGAAAAAGCTCCGGCAGAATCCACCTGAAAACCAGAGACGACAGGGACAATTTAAAAAAATTCCGTAGGTTACGCCAGGCCCTTGCAGTTGGTTCAAAAAAAGGCTATATTGAAAGCGTTCCAGTTTTATGGGTTGTGGTACGGGATTTGTAGGGATGCACCGGGAAGGGCAAGGTTTCGAGAGCCATGGCAAAAACGGTTTTGTCTTATCAGCAGTTTATTGACCGGATCTTGACGGGAAAAATCGATCCCGTCTACTTTTTCTTCGGGAGCGAATCCTACTGGATTGAAGAAGGAATCGCCAAGATCTGCACGAAAGTGCTGGGCGGAGGTGGATCTGCGTTTCAGAAAGAAACTTTTTACGGGGAGGATGCCAGCGGTGAGGCCATTGTTAGGTCGCTTCTTTCCGTACCCATGCTGGCGGGAAAGCGGGTGGTAATTGTAAAAAATTTTCAGCGGCTTTCTCAGGCTGGTAAAGAGCGAATTCTGCGTTACGCTATGCGTCCGGCTGGCCATTCTGTCCTTATCCTGGCCGCTAATGCAATCGATCCTCGGAAACAGATCTACAGCTCGCTGATGCAGGTAGCCGTTGCTGTAGAGTGCAAACCGCCCTATGAAAATGAAATCCCTGTATACGTGGAACGGCTGGTGGAAGAGAAAGGGAAGAAAATCGCACCAGGCGCTGCGCAGCTTCTTGCCGCAAAGCTGGGAAATTCCTTGCGGGATGTACACAATGAAGTGGAAAAGCTGGTGCAGTTTACCGGGAAACGGAAAGAAATTACCGAACAGGATGTGGACGAACTGGTCGGGATCTCGCGCCAGTTCAATATTTACAAGCTGCGGGATGCTATAGGGATGGGAACATTTCAGCATGCGGTGCGGATTTTACGCTGGCTGCTGGAAACCGGTGAAAAACCGGGGTATATCATTTCGAGCCTGACTGGCTATTTTTCCCAGCTTCTGCTGGTACAGGAACTTGTGAAAGCGGGATATAGTCCGCCAGCGATTGCTGACCGCGTCCGGGCACACCGTTTTTTTGTGGGAAATCTAATCCTTCAGGCGGGCAATTTTCCCGCGGAAAATATCCGCCGCGCCTTTGAAAAGCTGCTCGAAGCAGACGTGCAGCTCAAATCCAGCTATCTGAACACAAACCTGGTGCTGGAACTGATGCTTTACCAGATCTTCCAGCTGCGGGCAAAGAACGCAAAACTGAAACCGGATTTGCTGTAACAGAAACACACTGAATCCGTAAGAAAGAAGACCGTTGGATACAGGAGCCTGAAACGAAAAGGATGCCGGAACCTTCCAAAAAAGAGCTGTATTTGCAGGAAAAACGCCACCGCCAGGAGCTGGCCCAGCTTAGCGACGAAGAGCTGATTTTCCGGTTTCAGGATGGTGACGTTTATGCCTTTGAGGAAATTGTAAACCGATACAAAGATCCTCTGATGAATTTTGTTTTCCGTTTCCTCGGAGATATGTCGGAGGCGGAAGACATCGTTCAGGAAACGTTTTTGCGGGTCTTCCGAAATAAGCGGGCCTACCGGAAAATCGCCAAATTCTCCACCTGGATCTACACCATTGCCGGCAATCTGGCCAAAACGGAGCTGCGCAAGCGCAAAAAACGGAATCTTCACTCCATCACGGAGCTGGGATACGAGGATAAAGATTATGAGATTTCCGACGATACATTAAATCCGGAGAAAAAAACGAGCTCGCGGATGTTTGATGAGATTCTCCAGCGGGAGATTCAGCAGCTTTCGCCCAAATTCAGAGAAGTGATAATCCTGAGAGATATCCAGGAACTTTCCTATGAAGAGATCAGTAAAATTCTCAAAGTGCCGCTTGGGACCGTGAAATCACGTGTTAACCGGGCGCGTTTACGGCTTCAGGAGCGCCTAAAAGAATATCTGGATCGCAAATGAGCTGGAAATACGGGCAAAATCAGAAGACCAACAGAGGAGGGCCTGGATGCCATCTTGTGACAAATTTCGTTCCCACTTTTCAGACTATCTTGAAGGGAGTCTTGAAAGGGAAAAGAAGGAAGAAGTTGATCATCATTTAGAGCATTGCCGGGAATGCGCGGAGGTTCTGAAGCGGATGGATTCGCTCCGTGCAGAACTGAAGCGTTTGCCGGCCGTCCACACATCCAACGCCTTCCATATCGTACTCCGAAGCCGTTTGCGCCGGGAACTGGACCGGCCCGGAATCTGGGAACGTCTGTTGGGATGGCTGGAGCCTTATCGGGTGCCTGCATTGGCTTCCGCTGTTTTGATCCTGGCCGTTGTGTCGTATTTGACGCTTCATACCCTGCAGATGAAGGGGGCCCGTTCTCTGCCTGCAGGGGCAGGTTCTTTCCCTGCTCTTCAGCAAGCTCAGCTGAAAGGAGCCGTAGTGGTCCAGCGGCATGGCAATCAGGTAGAAGAGCGGATCCATTTCCTGCTGGAGGAGGTTCCTGGGGAGTTATTTGTGGGAGAAGGTGAGGCCATCGAGCGTGGCGAGCCGGGCGGGGTCCGTGCGCTGTTTCATGATTCGTTGCGCCACGATTCTCTGCAGAGGATGCCAGGCCGGATTCAGCCAGCGGCTACGGTGACCTTTTAGCAAAGAGCAATCCGGTCATGAAGAGAATTCCAGTAAAACGGTCCCTTGGTCTGTTGTGGCTACTTGCGGTGCAGTCTGGCTTTGTTGCCGGAGCGCTGGGACAGGAACCCTCTTACCTTTCCAGGCTGGAAACCGGTCTGAAGCGCCTGATCCAGGCGTGCAGCCCCTATGCGGTAGGAGTTGTGGGCCAGAAGAGACACTCTCCTGCTGTGGCAGAAGAGCCAAAGCGTTCCCCGGACGCGGCGGTTCAAACGCTGGTAGATAAGCGGGTGGGAACGGGCCTGCTGGTGGATGCCAGCGGCCTGGTGCTCACGCGGCGAAGCGTGGTTGATGGGATGGAGTCGCTGTTTGTTGTGTTGACCGGGGGCGATACGCTTCCTGCCACCATTTTAGGCTACGATTACGAGTTTGAAATTGCTGTGCTGAAGATCACACCTCAGCCTCTGGAAAATCCTTTCTTTGCTCACAGCGGCAGTGTCCGTTCGGGAAGCTGGGTGTTTATCCTGGGAAGCTCTGCCCGCAACCTTCCGCCGGTTTCGTTCGGCGTGGTCCGTTCCGTTCTGGACCAGAACCTACTCAGGGTGGCAGCGGGCATCTGGCCGGGGGGAGTCGGAGCGCCGGTGTTTAATTTGAACGGTCAGGTAGTGGGAATCGTTGCCGCCAGAGTGGGCTGGTCCGCTGCTTCTCAGCCGGCTGGCGAAGAGTGCTTGGTTTTGCCGGTGCCTCAGCTGCTACCGAGGGTGTTCCAGATCCGCCAGGAAGCCGAGACCATTTCCGGATGGGTCGGGCTTTCTGTCACACAGTATCCATCTTCTACGCAGAAAACTGTTTTTAAGGTAACGTACCTGTACGAAGGGGGGCCCGCAGCGCGGAGCGGTATCCAGCTCGGGGACGAGATTCTCACCATAAACGGACGGCCTATCCGGGATCTCCGGGAAATGGCGGATTACATCCGTCATCTGAACGTGGGGACGGAAGTGATGTTCGAGATCCGCCGGGGAGGAGAGATTCTCAAGAAACGGGTGATTGTTGAAAAAAGGCCCCCACTCTATGTTTTGCAGGAAATGCAGTTCAAAAAGAAACCGGTGCAAACAATGCTGGGAATGGTCCAGAAAGTAGCTGCACCGGCCCCCGGCCTCAAAAACCGCCATGAGATTGAACAGCGGATCCGCCTGCTGGAGATGGAGCTGGATAATCTCCGCCGTCTCCTTTCCAAAAAACCGCCAAGATAGCTTACTGATCGTCCGTTTCAGCATTATTTCCGTCTCCGCCAGGCTGAACAAGGCGGGCTATCCTGATAATGTACCGCATGTGAGGCAGAGCGGATCGGTTAATCAAAAAGCGGTGTTCGTATGAAACGGCAGGGCGGTACTTTTTTCTTTTCTAAACAAGATTTTATTTGCCAAATAGTAGGGTTTTTTGCAAATTATGATACCATTTGATAAGGTTGAAACTCCTGCAATTCGTGTTGATATACGCCTGAGATTTCATATATTTAAGATCGCTATTTTTTTGGGGTACTGGCGTGCATGAAGAAAGGAGAATTTCCGGTTCTGAACCGGGGGCTTTCGACGAACGGTGGTTGCTGGCAGGACTTGTTGTGGTAATCGCGGCCCTGTTTTTGCTGTCGTTCTTTGGCAATGGAGGAGCAACAGGAACCGTTATTCGGATTTTTCTTCTGGTAGTCGGCTTGGGTCTGATCTACTGGCTGTGGTCCGGTGGGCAGGAAGATCAGCTACAGGAGGAATCGGCAGAAACGCCGGCAGAACCGGACATGCCATTCCGTGAAATTACCAGTATGGCAGCGGTTCAGCAGGAGGAATCGTTTCAATTTTACAACGAGCTGACGGGGTTCTTTGAAAACCTGATCCGGATGGTCCGCGCCACCTTTGTGGCCCATTCTGCCGTGCTGTTTTTCAAGGGGACGGAACGGGGCAAGCTGCGGATCGAATTTTTCGATACGCAGGGTGAAGGGCTGAAAAAAGGGGCTCTTGTCGACATTGAGGGTTCGCTGCCGGGCAGTGTTTTTTCTAGCAAACGGCCGGTTCTGGAACAGAGTATTCCGCAGGAGGCCCGGGCGGCCAACTATTACGCCAGGCAGGTCCCGGTGAAATCGTTCCTCGCCGTTCCGGTAACTGTATTTGGCGAAGTGCGCGGTGTGCTGGCTGTGGACAGCCTGGCGGTGCAGGATTTCGGCGACGATGACCTGGAACTCCTGAAACAGTACGAACGTTTGATCAGTCAGGGTATTTTGCTGCTGGGAGTTCGGGAGAAGTCGCAGCTAATTGAACGGGTACTGAAAGCGCAGGAAACGTTTTTGCATGCTCTGAACGAAAACCTGGCCACCGAGCAGATCTACAATGCGCTCGGAAAAGCTTGCCAGACGGCCTATCATTTTGACCGGTTTACGGTAGTGCGGGTGAACGGCGATTCCGGAAACGAAGGTGTCATTGTGCGGGTTATTGGCCAGCGGGACGTTATGGGCGAGGGGTTCCGCTTCCGGCTGGAAGATGGGCTCATGGGATGGGTAATCAAGCGGAACCGACCCTTGCTCCTCAGCGACCTGGAAGAGGGAGATTTTTTCCGGCCGCGCTATTCCAGAGAAGAACGTTCCAATTACGGTTTACGTTCTTTTCTGGGCGTGCCGATTTCGTTCCAGAATCAGGTGTTCGGGGCGCTGAGCATCGAATGCAAGCGGCCAGATTTTTATACCCCGTTTGATGAATCGACATTTTCTCTGCTGGGCCAGTATGCAGCTTTGGCTATTCTGGCTACGGAATTCGGTGCAAAACGGACGAAAGAAGCGAACATGTGAAGAAAAATCACAGGAGGAACAATGGCAAAGGTTCGTACGTTTCTGGATAAACTTCGCAAAATGAGCGAGTTCAAAGCTGAGGTTTGTCCCGAGTGCAATACGGAAATACAGCGGGTTATGGTGGTCCGTTCGCAAAAAGCTGAACGGACAGGCGGCTGGCGGTTCAACCGTGAAATGGTTAATTTGTGCAAGTGCAACGAGAAGGAAGTGTACGGCTAGGAATGGGCCGCATTCGCATTGTGCTGGCCACCCGGAATGAGGATAAGGTCAGAGAACTGCGGGCAATCCTTGCGGATCTGCCCGTCGAGATTGTGTCTGCCACAGAATTCCGCGATCTTCCCCCCGTGGAAGAAAACGGGGCAACTTTGGAAGAGAATGCCCTGCTGAAGGCCCGGGCCGTTCATCGATTTCTTGGCCTGCCGGCCCTGGCCGATGATACCGGACTGGAGGTGGATGCCCTTGGCGGAAGGCCGGGGGTGTATTCAAGCCGGTTTGCCGGCGAGCAGGCTACGTACGAAGACAATGTCCGCAAACTTCTGGAGGAGTTGAAAGACGTTCCGGATGGCCGCACCGCACGATTCCGCTGTGTGGCTGCTTTTGTAGATGGGGAAACGGAGCTTCTGGCCGAGGGGGTTTGTGAAGGCCAGATTTTGCACGAGCCGCGCGGAACAGGTGGGTTCGGGTATGATCCGGTTTTCTATGTTCCCGAAAAAGGAAAGACGTTTGCCGAAATGACTCTGGAGGAAAAAAACCGGATCAGCCACCGATCCCGTGCATTCCAGAGGATGAAAGAGTTGCTGGAACAATATTTGAGGAGGGATAAGCGATGAAGCGGTGGCGTGTGGTTGGCGTGGGATTGATCGCGATCCTTTTGGTGGCGGGATGTGGCAAAAAAGATAAAAACCCGGCCGGTCCAGACACCGGGGAAGAGGAAAATTACATTCCCTATCAGGTGGGAAACAAATGGGTTTATCAGGTATCGCCTGTTTCGGATCAACCCTACACGGTGACAGAAACCGTGATTGGCAAACTGAAGGTCGGCAGCGAGGAGTGGGTCATTGTAAAGGATGAATCCAGCAAGAATCCCGAAGATTTTACCCTGACGTATTTTGAACTGGAATCCAACCGGGTGCTGATGCACCGGATTGAAGACTTCAACCCGGATACCGGTGATACGGTGCGTTTCGATTTTGCCACGCCGGCATACTGGTTGCCCATTCCCATGACCAGGGGAGCAACGTGGACAGTGTTTCAGTACAACGGCCCGCTCAGCGATATCCCGATTATTTCCTCGGGCATCAGCATGGATTCGACGTACAAGAATTATGAGGCCGACTTTGTATTAAACGGAAAAGTCATAACGGAAGAGAGTGTTGAGGCGGCTGGAAAAACTTTCCAGGCCTACAAAGTTGATTTTGATTATCAGGCTACCATCCGGATTCCCAATCCACCGGCTCAAATCCCCCTCCAGGGAAAGATGGGAACATTCTGGATCACCCCGGGAGTAGGAATTGTTAAAATTCAGCTGTACGATCTGTCCATGAATGTCCGGGAAGTTCGGATTCTTCTTTCGTACACGGTGCAATAACCAATTGCATCTTGATTTTTGGGGAAAGGAATCATATATTTTCATCCGGTTCGGGGCGTAGCGCAGTCCGGGAGCGCATCTGCTTTGGGAGCAGAGGGTCGGAGGTTCAAATCCTCTCGCCCCGACCATTTTTTTTATCCCCGGTAGGCCCTCCCGCTCAGGTAATGAGAAAATTGTGAGGTAATTCGGTGAAAAGATATTCCGAAATTGTTGCTTCATACCTGGGTGCTACGGGTAAATTAACGCGTTTTAAAGGCGAATTTCATAAGTTCAAAGTCGCTTTTAAAATTGACGACGACACCATCGTCCGGGAAATGCAGGAACAGGGGGCAGAACTGTATACCCTTAAAGAAGTGGGCGAGGATTATGCCCTCTTTACTTCTCGAAATGCTACCATCTACATCCCTTTACAAACCTTGGTAATTGAAGACTAAGTCCATCTTTCCCGCCTTTGCCGGGGCTACCTTTCGCGCAAAAACCACTCGAGGAGTTGAGGATTGCCACATACACAGCAAGGGGAAAATTGCTGCGCTGGAACCGGCGTGGGGCAACATCTGAGATTCTTCTTGTGAGTTTTTGAAGATTCCACTATTTTTGGTAAGGGACTTTTGGGGACAGAAGGAATTCATTGGAAAGGGAATGGGATGGAACATGACTGGCGGGAGCTGGCCGCGAAAATTGATCACACGAATCTGAAGCCGGAAGCCACACCGGAAGATATCATTCGCCTTTGCCAGGAGGCAAAAACTTATGGGTTCGCTGCGGTGTGTGTGAATCCGGTGTACGTACCGCTGGTCCAGGAGGAGCTGGATGGAAGCGCTGTTCGGATTTGCACCGTGGTAGGATTTCCTCTCGGGGCGAACGGGAAAGTGGCCAAATGCGCGGAGGCGGAGTGGGTTCTTGCGGAAGGGGCCCAGGAAGTGGATATGGTCATCCATGTGGGAGGATTGAAGTCGGGAGATTGGAAAGCTGTGCAAGAGGAAGTCCAGGCGGTCACAGAGCTCTGCCATAAGAAGGGAGCCCTGTGCAAGGTGATTCTTGAAATGGCCCTGCTGACTGATGAAGAAAAACGGCGGGGCTGTGAGCTATGTGTGGAAGCCGGAGCAGATTTTGTCAAAACATCCACCGGATTTGGACCTGGCGGGGCAACCGTGGAGGATGTGCGGTTGATGGCATCCATTGTGCGCCCTCACGGGCTTGGTGTGAAGGCTGCGGGCGGGATCCGCAGTTATGCCGATGCCCTGTCCATGCTCGCTGCGGGCGCTACCCGTATTGGGGCTAGCGCCGGGGTTCGTATCATCCAGGAAGCCCGGGGACAAAAAGGGAAAGATGGGGCGTAAAGATGGGCCTGGCTGATGAGCTGTTCCAGGAATTTCGCGCGGTGGGAGAAAAACTTCATGGGCTGGGCATGCTCAGTTCCGCAGATGGAAACCTGTCGGTACGAACGGGAACGGACCGGGTTCTGATCACCCGCAGCGGTGCGGTGCTGTGCCATCTGACATCCGCCGATCTGCTGGAAGTGGATCTGCATGGGCAGCCTGTTTCCCGGACAGACTTCCGGCCTTCCACGGAATTGCCCATGCATCTGGCCATCTATCGGGCCCGGCCGGAAGTTGGGGCTGTGGTTCACGCTCATCCGTCTTTCGCGACCGCCTTTGGTCTGACGGGGCGGCCTTTCCCGTGGAATGTGCTTCCAGAGGTGATTTACTACCTCGGGAAGGTGGTTTCAGTTCCCTACGCCACTCCCGGGTCACAGGAAAATGCTGAACAGGTCCGCCGGTATCTTGGAAATCACGATGTTTTGCTGCTGGAATACCATGGGGCAGTAACCCTGGGCCGTACCCTGATGGAGGCCTTCTACCGGATGGAAAAGCTGGAACATGCCGCACGCACCCTTTTTCATGCCAGCCAGCTGGGACCTTTGCGCCCTCTGCCTGAATGGGAAGTGGAAAAGCTTCTTGCTCTCCGGCAGCAAGCGCTGAACGAACCCTCGGAAGGGAGGTCAGGCCGCGGATAAGTGACGCTTCTATCGCGAAGATCTCCCTGTATTTCCTCCATCGGTCCTCCGTGCGATCCGGTGCAATTTTGTTGTGGCACGATCTTCAGATCGCGTTAACTGCTTTTTCGCTGCCTATCTATGTGGTGCGCGACACAAACGGAACCCGACGAGGTTTTACGTCGGAGTTGCATTTTCCTGCGGGGACGATTATTTTAGAAGCGAACAGGAGGGATTTGATGGAACGAAAAACGCCTCTGCTAGTGAGCGCCTGTTTGCTGGGGAACCGGTGTCGCTATGACGGTGGACACAGGAAGCTGGATGATGCCGTGCTGGAACGTCTGCGGGAAAAATTCCAACTGATCTCCATTTGCCCGGAAGAGGCTGGAGGCTTGCCCACGCCCAGGCCGGCTTCGGAAATTCAAAAAGGAGACGGCCATGATGTGCTGAATAAAAAAGCCGTGGTCCGCAACGCCCAGGGAAAAGATGTGACGGAGTTTTTTGTGCGAGGCGCGCAGAAAACCTTGGAACTGGCCCGTCGGACCGGCTGCACGGCTGCGCTGCTGAAAGCACGGAGTCCTTCCTGCGGCGTGGGGCAAATTTACAATGGCAGTTTTTCCGGACACCTGCGGGCCGGGAATGGAACGGCCGCGGCACTACTGCAGCAGCATGGCATCCGGCTATTTACCGAAGAACATCTTTCTGCACTTTTTCGAACCCTAGCCAGTAAGCAACCGTCCAACCATCGGGGAGGACAGCATGAGTATGAAGGTGAAAATTAACCAGAGCACCCTGGAATTGCTGCAGGGAGACATCACCAGGCAGGACACCGATGCGGTGGTAAATGCAGCCAACAGTTCGCTGATGGGAGGAGGCGGCGTAGATGGAGCCATTCACCGGGCAGGAGGCCCTGCCATTCTCGAAGAGTGCAAGCAGATCATCAAAAAAATCGGCAGGCTGCCCACTGGAGAAGCTGTGATCACCACGGCCGGGAATATGCCGGCCAAGTACGTCATTCACACCGTGGGGCCTATTTACCGTGGGGGCAAATCGGGCGAACCGGAACTCCTGGCGAATGCCTACCGCAACAGCCTGAAGCTGGCTGCCGAAAAAGGGCTGAAAAGCGTGAGTTTTCCATCCATCAGCACGGGAGCTTATGGATATCCGGTGCACGAGGCCGCCCATATCGCACTCAAAACGACCATCGAATTTTTAAAACAGGACACCCGGATTGAGCAGGTACGCTTTGTCCTTTTTGATTCCGCAACCTATTCGGCCTACCAGGCAGCCCTGGAGGATTTGCTTCGCGGAGAGGAAAGAAGCTGAGAAGGCCGTGAAGATCTTTTACGGAAGCACCGGGACACCGCTGGGAACGGTGTTCGTTGCGGTTTCGCAGAAGGGGGTGGTGCGCATCGGGATTTCCGGGCCCGAACCGTTTTTTGAGTGGTTTCGGAGACGTTTCCCCGGTGCGGAGCTTGTTTGCGCGCCAGAGCGCGTAGAAGAACCGGTCCGTCAGTTGCAGGAGTATTTTTTGCGGCAGAGGCGGGAGTTCGATCTTCCGCTGGATTTACGGGGAACACCTTTCCAGCTAAAAGTCTGGCACGCACTTCGGCAGGTTCCTTATGGCCAGACGATCAGCTACGGTGAGCTGGCTGCCCTGGCAGGCGTTCCTCGGGCATATCGGGCTGTGGGACGGGCCAATCACGACAACCCGCTGCCTATCGTGATTCCCTGTCATCGGGTAATCGGAAAGAATGGCGCGCTTGTGGGATACGGTGGGGGTCTTGCCCTCAAAGAAAAACTGTTGCGCCTGGAAGGAGCCATTTGAAAACAGCGGAGGTGCGGAATGCAGTACGGCACAGTCAAAAAATGGGACCCGGTTAAAGGTTATGGGTTCATCACCACAGACGATGATGAGGATCTTTTTGTAAACATTCATGATCTCGACATCACCTTGAAAAAACGGGGACTGAAAGTAGGCGACCGTGTCAAATTTGACGTACGGAGCGATCTCAAGGGTGAAAAAGCGGTCAATGTACGGTTGGCGGTGTAGGTGACTCTTGCCCGAACTTCCAGAAGTTGAAACGGTACGGCGTGGTCTTATTCAGATCCTCCCGGGCCGGCGATTTGTGGACGTGAAAATTCGCCAGAACCGGCTAAGGAAGGAAATTCCCGCAAGTGCTCTGCGGAAGCATCTGCCTGGACAGACGGTGAAGGATATTCGCCGCCGGGGAAAATATTTACTCATCGGTCTTTCGCAAGGGGGAACCATTTTGCTTCATCTGGGAATGAGTGGGGTGCTCATCATCGATCCACCTGAAAATGACCTGTACCAGCATGACCATCTTCTTTTTATTTTTGACCGGGGGGAACTCCGTTTTCGGGATCCGCGACGGTTTGGGCTGGTTGACTGGATTTCAGACGGCCATCCGGAACAGCACCCTCTTCTGGCTTCGCTCGGACCCGAACCGGATGATCCCGAATTTAATTTGGAATACTGTTTGAGGAGGGCGTTTTCTTCTTCGCGTCCCATCAAGAACTGGCTAATGGACGGACGCTTTGTTGCTGGGGTTGGAAATATCTATGCCAGCGAAGCGCTTTTTGCCGCGGGGATCCGACCGGATCGACCCGCCGGAAACCTGACTGCAGGTGAATGGAAGCGGCTGATTCATGCCCTTCGCGGCGTTTTGAAAGAAGCCATTGAGCAGGGCGGGACCACATTGAAAGACAGGGGATTTAAAGATCTTCTGGGAAAAGGTGGTCGTTTTCAACACCATCTGAGAGTTTATGGCAGAGCCGGGGAGCCCTGCACGGCTTGTAACGACCCTGTGCAGAAAGTGATGCTGGCCGGACGCAGCACTTTTTACTGTCCCGCCTGTCAGAAATAGTCCCGGCATTCGCCTCAATGCCTCCTCTCCGGGAAAAGTTCTTGATTGAAACCGTTCAAGTCTCTATTATTAGAAAAATCTATAAGTGGAGAAGCCTTTCATGAAGCGCAGGTTTCTTTTTTTCCTGCTACTGGCCGTAAGCTTTTCCGGGTGCGGTGACCGGCTTTACTGGCGCTACCTCATGCAGGGAACCCTTTTAACTTATATTCGCAGTGGCAGAACAGTTGTCTATCTCGATTATGCACCCATGTTTGCTCTTCCTTTTGACCTGGACCGCGATGGCGATGAAGATATTCTTGTGGTCGCCAACGACGATATTTTGTATACCTTCAAAAACATGGTAGAGGGAAGGTTCGCCACTCCGCCGCTGGCCTACATTGTGGAATCGGATCCGCAGCAGCCGGTTGTGGCAGATTTCAATCAGGACGGCCTTCTGGATATTGCGGTTGCCAATCAGGGATCAAACGATGTGGCCGTGCTGATCAATTCGGGACATGGTTCCTTTGATGAAATGTATTATCTGGATGCTGGTGAAGAACCTTATGCATTGGATGCTGGCGATCTGGATGGAGATGGAAAAACGGATCTGGTGGTCGCCAATATGATCAGTGATGATCTTTATATTTACAGGGGGAAGGAAAGCGGTGAACTGGAATTTTTGAAGCGGCTCAATGTGGGAAAAATGCCGGTTGGCGTAAAACTAAAAGATCTGGATGGAAACGGATTTGCTGATATCCTGGTAATTAGCCACGAGTCCAGCGAGCTTTCGGTGTTCCGCAATGCAGGCCGGTTCTATTTTCATGAAGAAGAGATTTACCCGCTCTCCGGAAAACCCAGTTCCCTGGCAGTCTTGGATTTTAACAATGATGGCGTGACCGACGTTGCGGTTACGAAATATGAGGCGGATTCGCTGGTTGTGCTGCTCGGGAATGGCCGTGGAGAATTTGAAAGATCCCTGGAATTTGCAACCGGCAGGCATCCCTACTGGGTAGAAGCTGGGGATTTTGATTTCAACGGCTGGCCCGATATGGTTGTGGCCCATTTTGATGAAGACTCCCTCTCGTTCTACATGAACAATCCCGATTTTCTGGATCAATTTAAAATCGCCTTGCCAAGGAAGATTGAGGCCAATCATGTTGTAGCGGGACGGTTCAATAACAACAGCTACTGGGATTTTGTTATCCTGTCGTTTAAAGAAAGCATGATGCTGATTTATTTTGACCTGTTCAAACCTCAATCTCTGTGACCCTCCTCCGGGCGCAATTTCAATAACCCGTGAGGAACGGTAAACGCATCCTTTGTTCCGGTTGAAACAAAAAACATCTGGAAATGTTGCTAACTGTTTTCTTTTACCCGAATCGCCGCAATCCCTTCAGTCTGCTCCGCAGTTATCCTGAAGAGATCGGAAATATTCGCTCGGAGGTTCCGTGCAGAAAACGCGCAGGCTAGGTTGCATTGTTTGGGCGGTTCTTTTCTTCTCTGCATTAGGGGGTATGGGATTCCCGGTCCGTGCCCAGGAAACTCCTCCTTTTGTGGAACTGGAAAAAAAGCGCGCTGCAGCTATTCTTGGAGCGCTTCATGGAACTACGCCCAACCAACGCTCTTATGATGTGGTTTATTATGGATTGGACCTTACTTTGGAAATCGGTTCTCGGCAGATTTACGGCCTGGTAAACGTGCGGGTGAAAGTTAAGCAGGGCCCCCTGGATGCACTGGAACTTCATGCGGACACAAACCTGAAAATTGACAGTGCGTTGGTGGATGGTCGGTGGATCGTCCCGTGGCGCAAACAGGACAGCATTTCTGTGGTGGTTATCGATTTCCCCGATGGGGCCCGGATGGCCGGCGATACACTTTCGGTAACAGTGGCTTATCACGGCCGTCCGCGGAGTACCGGATTTGGTCCCTTCGGGTTTGACACGTTCAATGGCCGCCCCATGGTATGGAGCCTGAGCGAGCCCTTCGGAGCTCACTACTGGTGGCCGTGCAAGGATGATCCCTCTGACAAAGCAGATTCGGCCGACATCAGGATCCGCGTGCCATCGGGCTTGATTGCCGTTTCCAACGGAAAGCTGAGGCAAGTAACTGAAACAGATGGTTGGACGACGTACTGGTGGCACGAAAAGTATCCGATTGCAACTTATCTCATTTCCGTTGCCGTTCACAATTATGTTTTGTTTTCAGATACGGTGCAGGTGGTGCCGAATATTAAAACCCCCGTGGAGTACTACGTATTTCCTGAAGACCTGGAACGGGCTGAAATGCGGTATGGGGTAACTCCTGCTATGATCGAGGTGTTCAGCCAACTTTTTGGACCTTATCCTTTTTATGAGGAAAAATATGGTCACGCCCAGTTCTTGGGTCCCGCCAATATGGAACATCAGACCATTTCCAGCCTGCGCTCGTTCTCGGAGGGAATTATCGCTCATGAGCTGGCTCATCAGTGGTGGGGCGATATGATTACGTGCGCCTCTTTTGAGCATATCTGGCTCAATGAGGGGTTCGCCAGCTATGCGCAAGCGCTTTGGAAGGAAGCGCGCTACGGGAAGGAGGCCTACCACAACCTGATGCAGCATTTTGTTTATCTAGGCGAGGGGACGGTGTACGTTCCACCGCAAGAGGTGCGGTCCGGAAATGTGTCCCGGATCTTCGATTACAACCTCAGTTATCGGAAGGGCGCCTACGTGCTGCACATGCTCCGCCATGTGCTGGGTGATTCAGTGTTTTTTGAGGCAATTCGCGCCTATGGAAATGATCCCACCCTAAAATACGGCGTTGCGACCACAGAAGATTTTCAGCGGGTTTGCGAGGCCGTTTCTGGCATGGATCTGAATTTCTTTTTTCAGCAGTGGATTTACGGAGAGGGGTATCCGCAATACGCCTTTCGGATGGAGAGCGAGGCATCGGGAAGGGCTGCCGAAGTCCGGGTGATTGTGGAACAGAAACAGCCGTGGCAGGTTTTTCAGATGCCTCTGGACCTGCTGTTCCGTTTTGCCGATCGGGATTCTCTAATTCGTGTGTGGAACGATCAGAGGCGTCAGGAGTACCTGTTCCGCTTTTCTCAACCACCCGTATCTGTGGAGCTGGACCCAGAGAACTGGATTCTCAAGGAGGCCTGGCAGTTGGGTACCGGAGTCTCCGGACCCCGTCTCCCTCGGAACATGCAGCTTGTGCGGCATTATCCGAATCCTTTTCATCAGGGATGCTGGTTCTGGATAAATGTTCCCGCAAAGGAAAAGGTATCTCTGCAGATATTTGATGTACTGGGGAGGCAGATAATCACGCTCATAGATGCGGAACTGCGAACGGGCATTTATCCTCTTTACTGGGATGGAACAGATCGCCGGGGCCGATCGGTTCCACCGGGGATCTATTTTGTGCGTTTGCAGTCAGGCAGGGATGTGAGATCTTTTAAAATTGCCCGCATGCGGCGCTGAATTTTTTGGCGGGCGCTGGCAGATCAGATTCCGCTGGAGAGAGTTTAGGAAGGGCAAAAGTGGGAAGGCGAGGGCAAGCAGGCTAAGAGCACCACGATGGAGACGCTGGGCGCGGCCAAAAATCGCGAAAATACTGATCCCGCTGCATGCAATTTTCCACCCGATGGTTATGTAACTTTGCGCTTTTGATGACGTAAAAAAGAACGCATCTTGGCAAAATGAAAACAGCTGGAAAGGGTTGCGAAATGAGGAAAATGGCCATTTTCTGTGTAGCCTACATTTTTTGGGGATGGGGAAACCTCGGTTTGTCCGCTGCCCAGCCGGTTCTTTTTCCCGAACCGCTGAGTCAGCGCATCGCGAATTACCGTATTGAGGTTCGGCTGGAACCGGAAACACGGAAGCTTTTTGGAACTGAAACCCTGACTTGGCACAATCCCTCAAATGACTGGATCCACGAATTGCAGTTCCACCTGTATCTGAACGCATTTCGGAATGACCGCTCCACTTTTATGCGGGAATCGGGTGGCGTAAGTCGCGGCCGCAGAATCGGAAAAGATGGCTGGGGGTACATTGAAGTGACGGCCATTTCACTTTCCGGCGGGGAAGACCTAACTGATCGCATGGAGTTTATTCAGCCAGATGATGGGAATCCCGATGATAAGACCGTTTTCCGGCTGCCACTGCCCCGGCCCGTTCCGCCTCGGGGTACCGTTGTGCTGGATATTCAATTTGAGGCGAAACTGCCGACGCCTCCGTTTGCCCGGAGTGGGGCCAAAGAGGAGTATTTTTTCGTGGGACAGTGGTTCCCAAAAATTGGGGTGTATGAAAACGGAGCCTGGAATTGCCATCAGTATCATGCCCATTCCGAGTTTTACGCCGATTATGGAGTTTATGATGTATGGATTACAGTACCCGAGGAGAATATTGTAGGGGCCACGGGAGTTGAAGTTGAAGTGAAAAAGAACGGCGATGGGACGGCGACACATTATTACCATGCCGAAGACGTCCATGATTTTGCCTGGACTACCAGTCCCGAATTCCTTGTATATGAGGAGCGGATTCAGGACGTTGACGTCCGTCTTCTTCTGCAGCCGGATCACAAAAATCAGGCGCGGCGGCATCTGGAAGCCGCAAAGGTAGCAATTACCCATTTTCAGGACTGGTACGGAGATTACCCTTATCCGAACCTGACCATTGTGGATCCGCGGCGGGGTGCGGCCGGCTCCGCTGGAATGGAGTACCCGACATTGATTACGGCCGGAACAATGTATGGTCTGCCCGATGGAATCCGTGCGGTGGAGGCCGTAATCATTCATGAATTTGGCCATAACTATTGGTATCATCTCCTGGCCTCTAATGAATTCGAAGAAGCCTGGCTGGACGAGGGCATAAACACCTATACTGAAATGCAAATTCTGAACGACGCGTATGGACCGGTCGGCGATGTGGTCGATTTTCTGGGGATCCGCATTAACGACCTTCAATTTCAGCGGTATCAGTACATTTTCTGGCCGGATTACGATCCCATTGTGAAAAAGGCGTGGGAATTTTACAATGGGACCAGCTACAGTGTCAATTCGTACTCGAAACCGGGACTTGTGCTGACAACGCTAAAAAATTACCTTGGTGCAGAAAAGATGCGCCAGATTATGCGGACATACTTTCAGCGCTGGCGCTTCAAACACCCGCGTACGGCCGACTTTATCGCCGTGGCCGAAGAAGTGGCTGGAGAAGATCTGGGCTGGTTTTTCGATCAGGCCTTGTTTTCGAACAAAGTGCTGGATTATGCCGTGAGCGCAATCCGCGTCCGCCGTGTCCGTGAACCCAGAGGATTTGACTTCACTCTTTCGGTAAAGGACACGTCCGATACGGCCGGTGTGGGCGCGTTCTCTGCACAGTCAGATTCGCAAAAGGCTTCAGCTGCCGCGGAAACTTCCCGGGTGACCGTTTCTGACTCTGCGGACACCACCAAAAAACCGGTACCCTATGAAAACGAAGTCTGGGTGCGCCGCCTGGGCGATTTTGTTTTTCCAGTAGAAATCCAGTTCGTGTTCGATAATGGAGATACGTTGACCGAACACTGGAATGGCCGGGATCTCTGGAAAAAATACCGGTTTGTGCGTCCGGCTAAACTGGAGTACGCGGTAATCGATCCGGAACGGAAAGTGGTTCTAGATGTGAATTTTACCAACAACTCCATGACGAGAAAAAAGCAGCGTGCCGGTATCAACAAGCTAAGCATTCGCTGGCTGTTCTGGGTACAAACGTTGCTGGATCAGCCGGAGCTCCTCACGCTGGCACAGCTGTTTCGGTTTTGAGCGGCAAGCAGGGCGTTGCTGTTTTTCCAAGCAATAAAAAATAAGGAGAATCAAAATCATGGTATTTTCAAGCCTGTTGCGGGGAATTCGGTCGGTCTGGACGTACCGCCGGGTAGTTCTGCTGTTTTACCTTGCGAACTTGCTGGCAGCTTTTTTGGTTATGTATCCCTTCCGGGCCGTACTGGGAAAATTTGCCGGCTGGAGCCTGATGGGGAAATTCCTGGCGGGGAGATTGGACATGGATTTCTTCTTTGAATTGCTGAAATATCGTCAGGAAGTCTTTCCAGCCCTTTTCGGCCTCCTGATGGTCGTGGCGGTTTTATACTGGATAGCCGAGCTATTTTTATCAGCAGGGGCGTTTGGTGTACTCCTGCAAGGGGAGGGATACAGTAGTCCGCTTTTCTGGAGAAGTGCTGGCACGTATTTTTTCCGCTTTGTCAGGATCGTTCTGTGGGGAATTCCGGTATTTATTGCTTTCTACCTCATACAGTTTATTGAGGTGGGAGGTCAGCGCCTACTATTTGGCAGGGATCCATATCAAAATGTTCTTTACTGGGGTCGTTGGATCCGGATCGGATTGCAGTTTTTGGGGTTTATTCTCTGGCTGATGGTGCTCGATTACGCACGGATCATTGCGGTAGCTACAGAGGAAAGGCGGATGCGTGTCGTGGTATGGCAGGCGCTGCGGTTCGTTTTTGGCCATTTTGGCAAAACATTTCTCCTGGCCTTCCTTTTGTACGCCGGAGGAATCCTGGTAGGGCTGGCTTATCAGCCGGTATCCAATGCTTTATCGGCCCCTTCTAGCGTTACGATCGGGCTGCTTTTTATCGTGCAGCAGCTGTACATGATGTTCCGCATGGCCCTGCGGGTAGCGCGCTTTTCCAGCCAGGCAGTGCTTTATCAGAAGATGGCGGGAACATAAAAAAAGCACGCTGACGGAGCAGGAAGGTAGTGGTTCAAAAGGAAGCATGCGGATTTTGGCTGCTCCACAGCGTGCATGTTCTATATATATAGACGGAAACTGAAGCGATTCGGTTTAATTTTAAATTATTTTTTCTCTCATTTTATGTGCGGAAATGGAAAAGAGGAGCCGGCCGTCCCGATGGCCGGCTCCCTTCATTTTTTACCGATTCGGCTTAAATACAATGGGAATTGTGACCCAGACAGAAACGGGCGTCCCGTTCCGTTCGGCGGGTTTCCACCGGACATTGCGGACAGCATCCACGGCCAGTTTGGAGAGTTCAGGATCACTGCTATTTATGACAGTGAGATTTTTGACCTTTCCATCTGCGGTAACCAGAGCTTTTACCATAACGCGTTTTTTCTCTTTGAGCCATTTCGGTACGCGGATGTGCTGCTGAATGGCATCGAATCCGCCCACGGGTTCGGCTTCTTTTTCGAGTGCTTCCTGAGCTGAACCCGATGCTTCACCGCTTCTCAATTTGAAGATGAACGGTACGCTAATAGCCACACTTACCGTTTTGCCTTTATACTGTGCAGGCTTCCACCGCGTGGCTTTCGCAGCTTGAATGGCGGCCTGTACCAGCGCTTCATTTTTGCCCTTCAAAGGCCGGGCTTTTTCCACAATCCCTTGCTTGTTGATGTAAATCTGCAAAATAACGGTTTCCTCAATTCCGGCCCGGCGCGCTTCTTCGGGGTAATGAAGGTTTTTCTGAAGGGCCATATACCCACCCACAGGAGCTGGAGGACTGTCGAACGGTGTGAAATTTGGCCAGTCATCATTCTGGGGCTGGAAGCGCGGTGGCGGCCCTTCAGTATAGAAATGGAGGCTCATGGTGCCGTCCGGTTTTCTCTGGAAACGCAACTGCACTTCAAATTCCGTCTGGTCCTGGGACTTATCTAGGATCTCAACGGGAAATTGAAAGCCTTCGTAGAGGTGATTCAGGTAATTGATGGCGCTTTCAGAAAGATTCGGGTCTGCATGCAGGATTTCTCTTTTTGTGACGCGACCGTCGCGGTTCAACACAATGCGCACTTTGGCCAAACCTTTGTTGCCACTGACCAGAAACGGCTCGTCGAACCGGGCGGCCAGGTCTTTCCCGGCGTTTTCAAAAATCTTAACCCTCGCCGGGTTCACGATCTGATCAGCCGGAGCCTGTTTATTTGTATCCTTGTATTCTCGACTGCAGCGGATGAAACCTGCCAGAACGAACACGGCAAGAGCCAGCGTCATAACCGCGGTCTGAAGGGGAATTCTTTTTTTCATGGTGTGATCCTCCCTATGAATTAGGTAGTGAAATCGTAGGGACAGGATCCCTTTTTGCTTAACAAAACAGGTTGTGCTGGATAGGGGACGTGCAAACGGGCTGCGCTGCTTTTGCAAATAATTCAAAAGGAAGCGGGAATAGGTAAGGCCATCCAGATTCTGGCGGCGAAGGACGGCTTCGTCACAGGCACTTTCGCGCAGGAGATTTAGCTGTCGGACGGTTAGCCAGGCGACGGGGTGGAAGAAGAAGAGTGCCAGAAAAACCTGCTGGACCGCCAGCATCCATAGATCGCCCTGGCGGATGTGAGCCATTTCGTGTTCCAGGATGAGCTGCAGTTCCCGTTGAGACCAGTTCCGTGCTTCTTGCGGCAGAAATATGATTGGACGGAACATTCCCGTAGCAAAAGGAGTGCGAAAACCGTAGGGCGCCAGCCGTACAGGAATGCCAATCTGTGACCTTAAAGCCGGGGGAAGCGGAAAGGGCTGGCTTTTCCGCTGCAGTTTACGAAGCTGCACAAAGCGCCAAAACGTATTCAGCAAAAAGACCGTTACGCCCACACTCCAGACGACAAAAAGGAGTGTATGGGTGCCAAGAGTTACGGGAACTGGTGCCGGGTCTGCGGATGTTTCCAGCATCGGCATGGGGAGGGAGATAGGAACCCACTGGGGGGCCGAACGCTGCGGCAGTGTCAGCCAGTGGGTGGGAATAAGCGCCCGGAAGATTACCAAAAACCAGAGCCAGTACCGGAAACGGGGCGGAAAGTTCTTTAACCAGTTGCAAAGCAGCGCCAAAAAAGCTCCTAATAAGGCCAGCTGGAGACTCGTGTTGGCCATCCAGCGGAGCCAGGAATCTGCTATTCCGTTAAGGAAGGCAAATAGCTCGTTCATGATTTCAGTTCCTTTTCTTTTTCTTCAATCATGCGCTTAATGTGTTCCAGTTCCTCTTTGGACAGTTCGGCTGTGTCCAGCAAAAAAGCAGCCAAACTGCCGAACGAACCGCCAAAAACACGCTGTGTAAGCCTTTGAATATTGGCGCGGGTGGCCTCCTCTTTGGGAATCACCGGAGAGTATAAATTGATGGGACCCAACTTTTCCTTTTTAACTACGCCTTTTTTTACCATCCGTTCAATAACGGTTTGAACTGTGGTGTACGCCTTTTCACGGTTGGGATACAGTTCTTCCCAGATCTGTCGGGCCGTGACTTTGCCGTAGCGCCACATCACTGCAAGGATGTCCCATTCAAATTCTGTGAAAGAAAGTTTCATCTCTTTTCCTCCTATGTTTATCCACATGTTACTAATTCTGTAATAAAAATACGACGAATTACTACAGATGTCAAGAACTTTTTTGCCCTTCCTTCATTTTTTTGTTGGGGATCTTGGGAGGGGAATTCCTGCAGAGACGGCCGGGTCAGAACGGAAATATTCCGGACAGAAATTCGGGCGGCCTCATCTTGCGTTTTTTGGTCCTGATTTGTAATTTGGCAGAAGGACAAACGGGAGGGCAAATTGGATGGCTTTGCTTTTGCTGATGCCTGGGCGCGACATGCAGGGTTGGAAAAAGAACCTGCTGGCGGTGGATGGGGCTCTCGATGTGAGAGTCTGGCCGGACACCGGTAACCTGGATGAGATCCTGATGGTGGTGGCATGGAACCAGCCTCCCGGTTCGCTTGCGCTGTTTCCGAATTTGAGGTGTGTGGCTTCACTGGGAGCGGGGGTGGATCATATTTTGAGCGATCCGGCGTTACCGCCGGGGGTGGCTGTGACCCGTGTGGTGGATGCTCAGCTCAACCGGATGATGGCAGAGTATGTTTGCCTGGCCGTGCTCCACCACTACCGCAGTTTTGGCCGCTATGAGGAACACAAAAGAGAAAGAAAATGGGTTCAGGAACCGGTCCCACCGGCTGAAGGATACCATGTCGGTATCATGGGGATGGGGGTGATCGGCCGGACGGTTGCACGGGCACTCCAGGCTCTGGAATTCCGGGTGTTGGGATGGGCCAGAACGCCCAAAAGTTTGCCGGGAGTCCGCGTATTTGCTGGAAAGCAAGAGCTCGATGAATTTCTGTCCCTCAGCAATGTTCTTGTATGTCTGCTTCCACTTACGCCTGAAACAAAAGATATTTTGAACCGCCATACTTTTTCTCTTTTGCCCAGAGGGGCCTACGTTATTAATGTTGCCCGCGGCGCTCATCTGGTAGAGGAGGATCTTCTGGAGATGATCCGTTCCGGGCACCTTTCGGGAGCCTGCCTGGATGTATTCAGAGAAGAACCCCTTCCCCCGGACCACCCGTTCTGGCAGGAGCCTAGCATTATGATTACGCCTCATGTGGCCAGCATTACCCGGCCGGAGTCTGTGGCTTCCCAAATTGTGGAAAACTATCGCCGACTTCTGGCAGGAAAACCGCTGTTGCATCAGGTGGACCCCCGAAGGGGATACTGACCGTTAGCCGGTCTGGACCTTTGCCGGATTCCAGAATGCTGCCGCGAAGGGAACTGCCCATTTGCGTTGTGCCGGAATCCTGGCCTGGATTTCTCGCCGGGGGCAATTTCTCGGAAGAATGGCGTAGCCGTAAATTGAATGAGCGGAAATCCTCTGGTTTTTTCTGAATGTCCCGCCTGGGAAAACTATCACAAATTTTGATGTGAACCCGCTGCCAATACAATGTTTCCGGAGAGTAGAACGCTGCACTCTTATTGCTATTTTCTTGTAGGCCGGTTTTTTTTCCAGCAAACTTTACGGCTGCTCTTAACCGTGTGCCGTCTCCGGAGGTCCGTATGGCCATCTTGGGAACGTTTCCGGAGGGATGGCGACCGGACTGGGCCGGTGTTTTCTTGGCAGATGTGTTCATTTGGAGAATGGACAAGTGGAGGGGGATGCATCTTTACAAAAATGTTGCAGCACCGGCGGGAGAAGAATCACCCCGTGTCTGCGGCTCCGGCAGAAGCATCCGATCCGTAGTTGTCAATTTGGAATGGTTTACGGCAGCCGTTCCACCGGGCAATCCAGACCTTCAGGGTGGGAGGGGGGGCTGATGGAGCGATGAGCGGTGCAGGCGGTTGAAAAACGCCCTGAATTTGCCCGCGGCCGAACCGGGTTGTTCCGCCGAAAAAAGACGGGAATGGATCGGAATGTTTGCGTAGGTGGATGGGATGGAGGGGACCGCTGCCGGATGGGGAGCTATGGGTTCAACATTATCGGGGGAAACTACCACGTCTTTTCTGTGGATCCAGCTTTTCTGCAGAAATCGGCAGAAGTTTCCGGAAGCGGAAAAGGAAAAAATCGTCCGGCTTTTGCGGTTTGAAGGGATAAATGGGGAACCGTAGAAGGCTTCTGTCACGTGGTACAACCCTTGTTTAGAGGTACTGTGCGGCTTCCTCTGGAGGGCACGTTCGCTTCGGCAGGTGCGAAATAACCGTCTGCGGGCGGGCCGATTTTCCGGGAAAGAAAGCTGATCGCGATGGTCCGGTGGAGATGCACGTTGCACCACGGATACGCGATCCCCGCCCGCTTTCCCTGCGTGCTGGCCCTACGATCGTGATCAGGATTTGCCCTCCTTCCTCAGGGGGCGGACCACTGACCGGCGAGAGTTTTGTGTGTGTCTATTCCGTTTAGCGGGAATGGGGGTTTTATTCCGCGGTTTTTGGATCACCCATCCCCTGTAGTGTTTCTCCCTCAAGCCGAGCCACGATTACAGCACCGCAGCTATCGCTCAGAACGTTAATGGTGGTACGGAACATGTCCAGCACGCGGTCTACGGCAAGGATAATGGCCACGCCTTCCAGGGGAAGTCCCACTGCCTTGAGAATAATGGACATCATCACCAGACCGCTCATGGGGACGCTTGCCGCGCCGATGGAGGCCAGCAGGGCAGTGAGGACGATGATCATCTGTGCTCCCAAGCTGAGATGAAAACCGTACACCTGAGCGATGAAAATGGTGGCTACACATTCATACAGGGCTGTGCCATCCATGTTGACGGTGGCGCCAATGGGAAGCACAAAATTGGCGACCCGGTTGGAAACTCTGGAGTTTCCGGTGACCGCCTGCAGGGTAAGCGGGAGGGTCACCATGGTGGAACAGGTGGAAAAGGCAGTAAGCAAGGCCGAAGGCATGCCTTTGTAGTGTTTAAAAGGGTTTACCCGGGCAATGAGTGTCAAAAGCAAGGGGAGGTTGACCAGCCCGTGAATGGCCAGTCCCAGCAAGACAATTACAAAATAAAAGCCGAGCGGTTTGAAGGCTTCCAGCCCGGTTTTAGCGGTAATCCGGGCAATGATGCCGAATACGCCCAGAGGGGCGCTCCAGACCACGAAAAGGGTCAGCCGCATCATGGTATCGAATGCGGCCTGGAAAAAATTGGAAAGCTGCATTCGCGGCTGGCGGTCCAGGCGCGTTATGAAATAGCCAAAGAGCACGGAAAAAAAGATGACGGGAAGGACATCGCCTCGGGCCATGGATTCGAAGGGGTTTTCCGGGATCATGCGGATGAGCAGGTCACCCACGCTCTGTTTGGCGGCAGCCAGTTCGGCGGGGGCTTCGCCGAGGTCGATGTTGGCTCCTGCTCCTGGTTTGAAGATGTTGACCAGAATCTGGCCTGTTAAGATGGCCAGGAGGCTACTGAGAATGTAGTATCCGAACGTTTTTACGCCCAGTCTGCCAAGTCCCGCTGCACTTCCCACACTGACCACGCCGGAAATGATGGAAGTGATGATCAGCGGCATGATGGCCATGCGCAGAAGCCGGAGGAAAATCTCCGCCAGCGGTTCGGCCACCGGTAGAATCGATTCTCCAAAAATCAGACCGGCGATGAGTCCCAGAAATAGTCCAAGAAAAATCAGGCGGGTGAGGGAAAGGCGTTTCAATAGAACCTCCTTTTTTTATTTCACGTGTACGTTCCGTCTGCCCCAGATGTCCACTTTGCGGTATCGGATCAGATCGACGTCCAAACGGTTGCCTTCCGGGTCCAGGAAAAACAGGGCGTCCACAGGACACTGTACAACACAAGCGCCACAGCGGATGCAGTCATCCGGCCGTGCATGGATCATGCTTTTTCCGCTGGGGGCCCAGTCGAAGCACTGCATCGGGCAAACCTCCCGGCAAATTCCCGTGCCCTGGCAGCGATTGCCGTCCAGGACCAGGTTCCAGTGACGATCTTCGTGCGTGCCGCTTTTGAGAATGGGAGTGCTTCCGGGCAAATCGATGGTGAGGGTAAGCAGCACGATGCTCATCAGCAGTGCCCACTTCCAACTTTCGGCGAGGGGAATGGATCCGGCTGTATTCAGGATAAAAGCGGCTACCCAGATCGCCAGCAAAATAAGGGTTTGGAGCCCTCCGGATTCGAACTCTACCGGCCAGATTTTTGATGGACGCCTATATGGTCGAAACAGGTTCCGGAAAAGCGGAAGAGAGAGGTGAAACAGAATGGATGCGGCGAAAATGATTGCAATTGTGGCCGGGATGGCCTGTGGCCACAGGAAAGAAAGGAGAAAGAGGGCCAGAAAGGAAAGGGAGAAGGCCCAACAAAGAGCCATTTCGATACGGGCACCGAGCGGATATTCCACCCGCCGCATTGGCGGAATGGCCTGAAAGTTTCGGTCCAGGAATGCGGGAATGTCCCTGGCATAGACGGGGCCCCAGCAAATGTGCCATCCGGATCGCTGGTGTAATTGGCGGCCGTCAATCCCTGTGGCGGATAGCTGAGGCAACACAAGCCGCCTGTGGTTGACCCGTTCCTCAATTCGGCTGGTCTTTAGAACGGAAAGCACTTGGTGATGGGTCAGCCGGCCTCCGGCCGAAGCACACCAGACATTGATGCCGCCGCTGTCCGCTACCAGCAGATAGAGATTTCTACTACGCAGCCTCTTCCACAGGCGGGCTACCGTGAGCCGGTAATTTCCTGTGACCAGCACGGGCGCGTTTTCATCGGGAGTTCCGATGCGGTAAAGGCCTGGCTTAATCCGCAAAGGAGCCAGGCGGAAGAAAAGCCCGAAAATCTCTGCCACCAACCACGAAATCCAGTTCACTGGGCCTCCTTCTGTGCCACGCAAAAAAGGAAAGTTCCGGCATTCAGCCGCTGCCAGTGTTTGATGCGAAATCCCAGTTTCTCCAGATCAGCGGGGCAGATTCGTAAGGGATGGGTAACGGCTACTCCCATCCACCGGAGGAAAAAAAGAACTGTGTTTCGGAAACAGCGGATACAGAGTGCCAGAACACCGTCCTGAGGTGTTATTTCGTCCACCAGAATCCACAGACCTCCCGGTTTTAAAACTCTTGCAATGTGAGGAAGCGCATAAGCCTGTTCGTCTTTCCGGCATTCTGATAGCACAAGCGATGTAATAACCACATCATATTGCTTGTCCGGCTCATTATCCAATTCCATCAGGCTCTGTTCAGCAAAGTGAATGTGTTTGCCGTAACTGGCCGCACAGGCTTTGGAATATGCCCTCTGCAACATGAGCGGAGAAGTGTCGCTGGCTTTGACATGGGCACCCTGGGAGGCGGCCAACAGACTCCATTCGCCAGTGCCGCATCCAAGATCCAGTACGAGCTGGCCGGGGTGAAAATAGCTGCGGGCCGATCTGCGTATGTCCGCCATTTTCCCGAAAGTGATCCACCGGATCGCCCGGTCGTACCAGATGGGCGTCCGTTCAAAAAACTTCATAATAAAGTAGGTGCTCACCCGTCCTTCAAGTTTGGGGGTTTGTTTCTACCGGCTTCCTGCGGATGCACCGGAATATCGCGCGACACGCTGTAAGTTGTAACATGCTGTTTTTCTCCACTGTGGCCGGGTGCCCGTTTTTTCCTTTCTATTTGGGGAACGTCGGCCGGATGTCAATTTCGCTAACCATTGCACGCTGGGGAAGTTTGATCATGTGTAGGATGCTTTCCGCCACATCCTCGGGCTGAAGCATCCGCTCCCGCCGGGTAGCCGCTACGCTTTTTTCACCCGCATGGAAGTCGGTGTCTACCGAACCGGGACAGATTGCCAGAACCCGGACACCATTGTTGCGTTCTTCCAGCATTAAACAACGGCTGAACCCCAGCACCGCATGTTTGGTTGCAACGTAGCCGCTTCCACCCGCGAAGAAGTTTTTCCCTGCCAGAGAAACCACGTTTACAATAACTGAATCGCCGGTTTTCCGCAGATGGGGCAAGCATTCCCGGGTCATCAGAAAGACCGAACGTACGTTCAGATCGAACATGGCATCCCAGATCTCTGTGGGGAATTCTGCCACGGGATGGAAATAGCCCACACCGGCGTTGTTCACAAGAATGTCCAGGCGGCCAAATTTCGTTACCGTCTGCTGGACGAACATGGGAATAAAGGATTCTTCCCGTAAATCCCCTCGCATGGCCAGCACCCGGGCGCCCGTTTGTTCAATTTCCGTTTTTGTTTTTTCCAGGGATTCTTTTCCTCGGGCACAAATGGCCAGAGAACAACCTTCCCTGGCCAGTGCCAGGGCAATGGCCCTGCCAATTCCTTTGCTGCCGCCGGTTACGATGGCAACTTTGCCTTTTAGCTCCATCGAAAACTTCCTCCCATTCATCCTGTATGAACTGTTCTTTAGAATACAAAAAATTTGTTGTTTTTCGCAAGAGCTTCTGCTGGGATTTCTTTATTTTTGGGGGAGTGTATGGCCGTGAAGTAAAAAGCTGCCCGTTGTTACGGCCCATTGAACTTGTGGATCGGCAACCCTGGCGCCGGATCATTTTTGGTTCCTGTCCATTTTATTTTGCTAGGTTCGAAAAGCGTCGGGCCCTCCCCTGTGGATAATTGAAGTATATTGCATTCCAAAGCGGAGGCGGCCAGAAAATTCAACATGGACATGGGGTCCTGTGTCAATCTAAATTGTGGGGAACGGCGGAACGCCTGCGGCATCAGCATTTTTCGGTCTTTTGGAAAGCATCGGTTTGGTGTTTTTTCCGGCGGAAATCCCGGATGTTAAACGTGACCGAGAAAATGATGGCTAACAAAAGCAGGGCTAGCGTAGCGCTGTCCACCAGCTGGGGGTTGGGCTGAAGTCCGGTTAATTCGCGGATGAGAAACTGAATGTAACTGGGAGGCATATCATACAGGCCCAGTTTGATGCGGACTTGCCAGTGCCATTCCGTGCAGGGACAGAATCCGAAACCGTACCAGATTCCCAGAAAGAACCAAGAAAATGCCGTGAGCCCAAGGGTAACCAGATTCCAGAACCGGGTTTTTTGCCAGATCCAGCCAAAGAGATTGAATAGGATGAGGCTGGTGTGAAAAACGAAAAAGAAGATATTTAGAGCCTGATAGAGGATCATCGGAATCCAGGGATCCTGATTTCAGGGCTGGAGCCAGCAAATGTCCCAGCCATTCTCATTTTTTCTGTAGGCAAGGCGTTCGTGCAGTCTGTGTTCTCTGGCCACCCAGAATTCGAAGTAGTCCGGAATTAGCCAGTAACCGCCCCAGCAGGGAGGACGTGGAACGGGTTGCCCGGAGAATTTTTGTTGGAATGCATGAAAGCGCTTTTCCAGAATTGTCCGGCTGGCAATTGGGGCACTCTGCTTGGAGGCCCAGGCCGCAATCTGGCTACCGCGTGGACGGCTGGCGAAATAGACGTCCGATTTCTGCGGTGGGACTTTCTCCACCTTTCCCTCGATGCGAATTTGTCGCTGGAGCGGTTCCCAGTAAAAAACTACGGCGGCAAACGGGTTGGCCGCCAGTTCCTGAGCTTTTCTGCTTCTGTAGTTGGTGAAAAACAGGATCTTCTCCTCCAGAATCCCTTTGAAAAGGACAACCCGGGCGGAGGGCTTTCCGCCAGGACCCACAGTTGCGAGTACCATGGCATCGAGCTGGGGAACTGGCTTTTGAGCAGCCTCTTCCAACCACTGTTTGAATAGTGAAAAGGGATTTTCTGGCCTGTTTCTCCCGATTAAGTTGGATGGCATCTCAGAGGGATCCATCTGCGTTTCCGGCTCCAGGCTCGGCACACTGTTAGAAAGATCCGGTGAACGTGAATCAAATATGTGAAAGATGGTCACAAAACCGGTAGAGCTTCTTCCAAGTTTTTTCGTTCTATTCCGGACCTTTCTGGTAAAAAATAACCCCCGATCCCCAAAAAATCCATAAGAACGGACGATCCATGGCTTCTGGCTGCGCCGGAAAGCCGCATGGCAGCCTAACGTCCGAGGACCGGATTACTGGCCCGACGAGGCGCTACCTTCTTCCGCTTTGCAGGTGGATACGCCAAACGGTGCGTAAATCGGGCACCAGCGGACAATTCCCGTCAATAGCGGCACCAGACCAATCAGTGCCCACCAGGATTTGAAAACGAACCCTACAACGATTAAAATAGCCAGGCCCAGGATAATCCGGAAGGCCCGGTCTGCTCCGCCCACATTGCATTTCATAGTGTGTCCTCCTTGCTGGTTAGACAATTCATGTTTCTACATTATTTGATGAAGTTGTAAAAACAATGTAACAAAAATGTATCGCCAAACCAACAAAAATAAAATCCGTCTGCAATGCCTGTCTGACGCCATTTGGTACTGGACCGGGTCCACCGGTGCGGGAGGCTGTTCCTCAGTTGTCGGGAAGGGCGGCTATCCTTTGGCGTCGTCTCCATCCGGGCATTCCGCGGAGGCAGCCGCCCATTGGGTGAATGGTTGGAAAGCTGAAATCTGCTCTGTTCGAGACATGCACCGGCGAAGAAGAGTTGTACTGTAACCAAATCTTGGGAGGTTCTGAAAATAGGTGTTCCTTTGTTGCATTTCTGCAAAATATTTGGTAAAATGAGAGATGATATGAACGAATCTGCAATGACAGTTCAAAACCGCACATTTAACCAATCAGGAGGGAATCTTCACATGAGAGGGATTTTGTTGACCGTTCTGGTCGGAATGCTGATTCTGGCCACTGCTGGTTCCGCCATTCCAGCAGGAAAGGTTTTCCCGTACACGTATGAAGTGAAGAAACTGGACAACGGACTGACGGTGATTCTGATTCCGATGGAAAGTCCGGGGCTGGTAGCCTACTATTCCATTGTCCGTACTGGAAGCCGGGACGAGTGGGAACCGGGACATTCCGGATTTGCCCATCTGTTTGAGCACATGATGTTCCGTGGAACGGAAAAGTTTCCGGGGCCTGTCTACGATAGCCTGATGACGGCTATGGGGGCAAATGCCAACGCCTATACCACCGATGATTACACCTGCTATTACATGGTGGTGGGAGCCAGCAATCTCCCGAAGGTGATTGAGATGGAAGCCGACCGGTTTCAGAATCTCAAGTACGATGAACAGGCTTTTAAAACGGAAACGGGAGCCGTGCTGGGCGAATATCTGAAAAGCCTGGCCAGCCCGTGGATGGTATTAAGCGAAACCCTGCTGAACACGGCATTCGACAAGCACACATACAAACATACCACCATCGGCTTCCGCAAGGATATCGAAGCGATGCCTACCATGTATGAGTACAGCAAGAGCTTCTTCCGTCGCTATTACCGGCCCGAAAACGTGGTACTTTTGATCGTAGGAGATATCAAGCCGCAGGAAGTTTTTCCGCTGATAGAGAAATATTACGGCGGCTGGGAACCGGGTTACGTGCCACCGAAAATTACCCCCGAACCTGAGCAGAAGAAAGAACGGTTTGCCAGGGCAAAATACAACGGTCGGACTTTGCCTATTCTGGCTGTGGCCTACAAAGGACCGGCTTTTTCGGTCGACAGCAAAGATGCCGCCGCCTGCTATCTGCTGGGCAACCTGGCTTTCGGCGAAAACAGCGACCTGTACAAAAAACTGGTCATTCAGGAACAGCGGGTTCAGTTCATTGAACCGGACTTCTCTTATCACCGGGATCCTAAACTGTTGACCATTTATACCATGGTCAAAAAAGAGGATGATATCAATAACGTCCGTGATGAGATTTATGCGACCGTCCGCAAATTTCAGACGGAGCTGATCGACGCCAAGCGGCTTGAAGATGAAAAAAGTAATGCTCGTTATGGCTTTCTGATGCGGCTGGATACGCCAGGGAATGTCGCCGGAAACCTTGCGCGGCTCATCGCCCTGACCGGTGGCATTGAAGTGGTGGACAAGCTCTATGAAGTCATGGATTCCATCACGCCGGAAGATATTCAAGCCGTGGCAAAAAAATACCTGGTACCGGAACGCCGAACCGTTGTCATTTTGAAGGGAGGGCATAAATAATGAGAGGCGCAATTTCAACCATCGTGCTTTTGTTGTTTGTGGGAATGTTGCTCACTTCCTGCCAAACCACGCATGGGATCAAGACAGTGCAGCTACCGGTGAAGAGCGATCCCACAGTTTCATTCCGCCTCTGGGTGAAAGTGGGTTCGCAAAACGATCCCAAAGGGAAAGAAGGGCTTGCCGTTCTCACAGCCCAGTTGATTGCCGAAGGATCAACGGAAAAAAATTCGTATGAACAGATTCTGGAAAAACTCTATCCCATGGCGGCTGGCTACGGGGCGCAGGTGGATAAGGAGATGACGGTTTTCACCGGACGGGTTCACAGGGACTATCTGGACGAGTATGCCGAGCTATTTCTGGATGCTATCCTTCACCCGGCCTTTAAGGCGGAAGATTTTGAACGGGTGAAAAGCCAGCAGCTGAATTATCTGGAGCGGACCCTGCGCTATGCTGACGATGAAGAATTTGGCAAGGAGGCACTTAGCCAGTTTATTTTTGCCGGAACGCCATATGAGCATCCTGAAGAAGGATATATCGAAAGCGTGAAATCGATCACCCTGGAAGATGTGAAAGAGTTTTACAGGAAGTATTACACCCGCGACAATATTGTGCTGGGAATTGGCGGGGGGTATTCCGGCGGCTTTCTATCCCGGTTTACCAAACAGTTGGCGACTCTTCCGCCTGGTGCGGTGGAGCCACCCCCAAAACCGGAACCTGCCCCCATTAACGGACTGGAAGTGTTGCTTATTGAAAAGAATACCGGATCCACGGCTATCAGTTTTGGTTATCCCATAGATCTGGTGCGCAGCAATAGCAAAGAATTTTACGCCATGTGGCTGGCCAACTCCTGGCTGGGCGAACACCGTAATTCCAGCAGTCATCTGTACCAGGTAATCCGGGAGGCCCGCGGGCTGAACTACGGTGACTATTCTTACATCGAACATTTTCCAAACGGCGGCCGGCGCCAGTTTCCGCCTCCAAATGTGGCCCGCAGGCAGCAGATCTTCCAGGTGTGGATCCGCCCCGTATTAAACGAACACCGCCATTTTGCCCTCCGCGCTGCCATCCGGGAGCTGGATAAACTTGCCAGAAATGGACTCACTCAGGATCAATTTGAGCTGACCCGCAGCTTTCTCAAAACGTACTACCTGCATTATGCACCCACCACTTCCGGAAGGTTGGGTTATATGCTGGATGATCTGTTCTATGGAATGAAACCCGGATTTCTGGAACAGTTCCCGAAAATGATGGACGAATTAACACTGGATGATGTAAATGCCGCCATCCGCAAATACATTCAGACCAAGAACATGAAAATTGTAATGATTACGAAAGATGCCGCTTCGCTTAAGAACCAGCTGGTACTGAATACGGTTTCGCCTATCAAATACCGGACACCCAAACCGCCGGAAGTGCTGGAAGAGGACAAAGAGATCATCCGCTATCCGCTGGATGTCAAGCCTGAAAACGTCATCATCAAAAAGGCGGATGAAATGTTTTTGGGACCGTTTAAACGGTAGCGGAAAGATAAGTATCACGGAAAGGCCCTCCTTCTATTCGGGAGGGCCTTTTTTGTTTCAAGAGGCTGGTGTGGCGGACCAAAACGGTCGGCGCCCTGTGTTTTGGGACCGGTTTTTTTGCTTATTTTTCGAGTCCCTGCTCGCGAGAGACAATAACATGTTGCACGGCAGGGAAAATTTGGTTATGTTTAGTTAAGCTCTCCACCCGGAAAGAACAGCGCCAGGCTGCAAAACATGCCTCTTTAAGAACCTTCCCGAAGCATTTCGGAAATAGGTGAGGTCTATCAGCCACAGGACCCTTCCCATGGGATGGTGGTGTGGCGGTTGAACGGTGTGTTTGCGGAGGCGTGGCTTATGAAACATGTCTGTTTTTTATACGACGGCTGGCAGTTCCGTCAGAAGGGCAAACGGCGGTGGTGGCCGGCCACAGTACCGGGGGTGGTTCATCTCGACCTGCTGGACAATGGGCTCATCCCGGATCCGTTCTATGCCGATCATGAGGCCAGGCTTCAGTGGATTGAAGAGGAAGATTGGGAATACCGGACGACCTTCCGTCCCGGCGATTTCTGGTATGAACAGGAAAACGTGGAGCTGGTGTTTAAGGGACTGGATACCTACGCTTCGGTCCGCCTGAACGGGAGAAGTATTCTGAAGGCGGACAACATGTTCAGGGAATGGCGGGTACCTGTCAAACAGCTCCTGGAAAAGGGCGAGAACGAACTGCGGGTCCTTTTCCGGTCTCCCATCCGAGAGGCACGTTCCTTGCAGGCGAAATATCCGTTTCCTCTACCGGCGGCAAACGATAGAAATCCGGGAACCAGCCCGTTTACCCGAAAAGCGCCCTACCATTTTGGCTGGGATTGGGGGCCGCGCTTAGTGACGTCTGGAATCTGGCAGCCTGTTTTTTTAGAAGCCTGGAATCTGGCCCGCATCCGTCATGTTCAGCTCATTCCGGAAGAGATTCAGCCGGAAAAAGCGCGCCTTCGGTTTCGTATCAGCGTTGAAGCAAGTACTGTGTTGACCATTGGCTTGCGGATTGCTCTGCAAGAGGACAGAACCCGGGTGGCAGAGGCCCGCTGCAAGGTAGCTCCGGGGTATACAGAGGTGGACCTGCTGGTGGAGATACCCTCGCCAAAACGGTGGTATCCTCGCGGGTTCGGCGAGCAGTTCCTGTATAAATTTGTCATCCGCCTATTTGCCGAAGAGCGGCTAGTGGATGAGCAGGTGCTGCGCACCGGTTTGCGCACGGTTCAACTGCTCCAGGAGCAAGATGCCTGGGGGGAAAGCTTCACATTGGCTGTCAATGGCATTCCGCTATTTGCAAAAGGTGCCAACTGGATTCCCTGTGACAGCTTCCTTCCCAGAATTTCGGAAACCCGCTACCGCCATCTGCTGGAATCTGCCGCCCGGGCGAACATGAACATGCTGCGCGTGTGGGGCGGAGGAATCTACGAGAACGATGTGTTTTACGATCTGTGTGATGAACTTGGGATTTTGGTATGGCAAGATTTTATGTTCGCCTGTGCCCTCTATCCGGCCGATGACGCCGCCTTCCTGCAAAATGTTGAAGCCGAGATCCGCTACCAGATCCGACGGCTCCGACATCACCCGAGCATTGTTCTGTGGTGCGGCAACAATGAAATCGAGCAGGAGTGGTTCGAAGGAGGGTGGAGCCGCCAGTTTCCAGGAGCGGTTTGGGAGGCCAATAAACGACTCTTTTACCAGGTCCTTCCGGAACTCTGCCGCCAGGAAGATCCTCAGCGGCCTTACTGGCCGGGATCGCCCAGTTCCCGGCTGGAAGACACACCCAACTCCCAGCGCCTGGGGGATGTGCATTACTGGGGCGTCTGGCATTTCGAGAAACCCTTTGAAACGTACCTCCAGCAATTCCCGCGGTTCATGTCCGAATTTGGGTTTCAATCGTTTCCGGAACCGAGGACGGTTGCCTCCTATGCACCGCCAGAGCAGTGGGATATTGAGTCGCCGGTGATGATGGCTCACCAGAAACATCCTCGCGGCAACCAGCTGATCAGGCAATACATGGAACGCTATTTTCCGGAGCCCGTCGATTTTCCGGCTTTCCTGTATGTTAGCCAGATTCTGCAGGCGGAGGCGATCCGGATGGCCGCGGAACATCTGAGGCGGGCCCGTCCACGGTGCATGGGCAGCTTGTACTGGCAGCTGGACGACTGCTGGCCGGTGGCCTCCTGGTCGAGTATTGACTATTACGGCAGATGGAAGGCGCTCCACTACTACTCCTGCCGGTTTTACGCTCCCGTGCTGATCAGTCCCGTTCTGACAAAAGACCGGGTTGAAGTATATGTCGTTTCCGATTTGCTGGAAGCGGTAGAGGCGATCGCCGGCCTCCAGTTTTGGGATTTGACGGGTGAAGTGTTGCACGAAGAAAACTTCCCGGTAGAAATTCCGCCTCAAAGCTGCCGCAAAATCTGGGAGGGCCCGCTGGAAGCGTTTCTCTCTGGCAGAAAAAAGAATCAGTCGTATTTTGTGGCAAAGCTCCGGCGCGGTGGGACGGTTCTTTCTTCCAATCTTCTGTTTTTTTCACCCATTCGTGCTTACCGCCTTCCGGTTCCGCACCTGGGGCTTTCGGCACGGCCGGTCTCCGACGGCGCGGAGGTGGATGTCTGGAGTGACCGGCTGGCAATTGGAGTGTGGCTGATTTCGGAAAGGACGGAGGGACAGTTTTCGGACAATTTCTTTTTTCTTCTGCCGGGGGAACGGAAAAAAGTCACATTCCGGCCCTTTTATGGAATGAACTGGGAATCCTTTCAAGAGGGCCTTCGCGTTGAAAGCCTGGCGGCAGCCTTCCGGTGGTAGAGAGAGCGCAGTGAATGTGAATTTCTCCTGTTTGAGCGGCTGGTCGGGCTGCAGGATGAGACTGGAAGGGAGCCGGGAATGGCTGTATCCGGGATTGCAAAGGAAAAGGCCGGCTCGGCATTCTGTTGTGAAAGAAAATTTAGGAAGATTTCGGGAACGCAAAAAAATGCTTGACAAACGGGTTCAAAGGATGTAACTTTGATCGAAACGTTTCGATCCTATTTAATTCTCATTTTTGCAGTAACTGGAAGTGCCCACTACATTTTTGTTCATTCTCAACGTGAATCTCTATTAAAATAACAGGCAGTTGAAATTTATTTTGCATTTTGAATTCTTGAGACAAAATAAAGTCGAAACGTTTTAATTTTCTTCGGCGGCAACGTGGCCAAAAAACGCTACACCATCAAGGATGTTGCCAGAATGGCCGGGGTTTCGGTTTCCACCGTCTCCCTGGTCATCAATAAAAAGGGACCTGTTAGCGAGGAAACCCGCCGGAAAGTCCTGCACGCCGTTCACAAGTTAGATTACCATCCCAGACGTGTCGCTCAGGGGTTGGCCTCGCAGAAAACCGGGAACATTGGATTCATTCTTACCGACGATCACTTCTCTCTGGTTGAACCCTTTTACACCAAAATTTTCCTGGGAACCGAAGTCGAAGCCAGAAAATACGGCTATTACATCATTTTGACCACCGTCCCCAATCAGTTCAGCAAAGAGCACATCCCGCGTTTCCTGCTGGAGCGCAATGTGGATGGTGTGATTATGGCCGGGCGGGTGCCCGAGAAGCTGATTGCTTACATCCGCGACATGGGGCTGCCCGTAACCTTGGTGGACTACTACAACCGCCGCCAGAAAACAGCAGCGATCCTGATCGACAACATTGAAGGGGCCTATCAGGCGGTGACCCACCTGATCGAGCTGGGCCACAAAAAGATCGGGTTTGTGGGCGGCGACCTGAGCCATCCGTCCATTTCGGACCGGCTGACCGGATTTAAAAAAGCTATGGAAGAGCACGGGCTGCCCATTGTTCCGGAATGGGTGATTACCACAGAACGTAATACTTCCGTTCCCTCGGGATATCAGGCAATGAACACCCTTTTGAAAAGTGGAGAGCTTCCCACGGCCATCTTTGCCTGTAACGATGCCATGGCCATCGGTTGTTTGCGCCGCCTGAAAGAATCGGGCATTCGGGTTCCCGACCAGATTGCCCTCATCGGCTTCGATGATATCGATGCCGCCCTTCAGATGGAACCACGCCTGTCCACAATCCACGTCTACAAAGAGCGGATGGGTGCGCTGGCAATGCAGCAGATGGCCAGCATGCTGGAAAACGGGGAGCAATCCACCGAAAAGGTTCTGGTTCCCGTGGAACTGGTGATCCGGGAGTCAACAGCCAGAAAAGCAGACTAACAGAAAGGATCGATTTTCGAAAACTGTTTCCAGAAGACACTCTTCTTTGGCATGAGGGAGGATTCTTTTTTTTCTGCTGAACCGGAAAAATAGTTTCTACAGAAAGGAGGTGAGAGTTCTCGCAGCCTGGCGAATTTGAGTGGAGAGGTTTGTAGGAGTACCAACCAAAACGAAAGGAGAGCAACATGGGATGGAAAGGTACACGCGTCATTTTTGCTATGGTTTTTAGCGTTCTTTTGATCCTGCCTGCGCTTGTTCTAGCTCAGACCAACCTGATTGTGAATGGTGATTTGGAGGTATTGGAGCCGAATTTTTGGCATAAGATGAATGAGGGGGATGGTGGGAGTGAGCTGGTATGGTCGCGGGATGCGTATGAGGGGGATCGTAGTTTTGCGGTGTTCAAGCCGAGTGCGAGTTCGGCGCCGGTGGGTTGGGTGAGTGTGAACAATGCGAATTTGTACTGGAATAATGCGGCGGACAATGTTTTGTATCAGTATGGGTTTTGGGCGAGGACGGAGGGGGTGAATACGAATCCTACGACGGATGATGAGAAGATAGGGGTGTATTTTAAGATTTATTCTGGGGGTGTAGCGGTTAGTGAGGAGTTTGTGGTGGTGGATCAGTCGGTATCGACGAAGGATTGGACGAAGTATACGGGGGCGGTGCTGGTTCCTCAGGGGAGCAAGCCGGACAGTGTGGTGGCGGTGATTCAGTTTGGGAAGCAGGCGACGGGGAAGGCGTGGTTTGACAATTTGTATATTGGGACGGATCCGTGGTCTCTTGGTTTGTTTAATGGGGATGCGGAGACGCCGGTTGGGTGGTTGAACTGGACGCATCGGGATAAGATAGGGTATGCGAATTTGGACACGACGTATGCGCACAGTGGGAAGTATTCGGCGGTGATGATTGAGCGGGATGACAATGATGATGAGATGGTGTTTTATTCGGAGCCGGTTCCTGTGGAGCCGAATCGGTGGTATAAGATTAGTGTATGGGCGAAGATGGACAGTGTGAATACGGGTCCGGACTGGTATGCGACGAATGTGACGAAGGCGTATGATAAGGATCGGCTGGGGTTGTGTTTCTTTTACCATCGTGCTCCGATACGGACGGCGTGGGATTTGACGGAGGGGGATCAGTTTGTGTATTTTGATCAGCGTGATTCGTCGAGTGGATGGGTGTATTATACGGTGATATCGAAGTCGCCGCCGGATGCAGCAGGGCTGTCGATGCGCGCAAGGTTCAACACCTTCGCAAAAGGGAAAGTATGGTACGATGAGTTCTCCATTGAGCCGGTGAAATTTGTGGTTACCGGTGTGGAAGAGCTGACGCCCGAGGAAATTCGCAATCTGCCGACGGATTTTGCCCTGAAGCAGAACTATCCCAACCCGTTCAACCCGACGACGGTGATTGAATATACGCTTCCCAAAGCCGCACACGTAAAGCTGGAAATCTTCGACCTGATGGGCCGCAAAGTGCGAACGCTTGAGAACGCTATGGTGCCTGCGGGCCGCTACCGCTTGATCTGGAACGCCCGCAATGATGCTGGCGAGCGTGTACCCAGTGGCATTTATTTCTACCGCCTGCAGGCTGGCGATTATGTTAGCATGAAAAAGATGGTCCTTATGAAGTAGGAGAAGATGAGCTGCTGGTGGAGGCTGTCCGCCTACCATGGCGGCAGTCTCCACCGGATTTTATCATCAAAAATCAGAACCGAAAAGCTAAAATTTGATGAGAATCCGTTGCGGAGTGCGCAGAGTGTTCCGGAGCCATTGGGCTGTATCCCTCCGCCGTATCCGTCCCTCCGGACCTCTCCGCCCTGCGCACCGGGTTTTCGGCCAGAATTCCTGATAAATAGGCGTTTTTGTTGGAGACATTTGGACCTGGAGGTTTTGGTAGGGACCGTCTTTTGTGCATTCTGTGGAGCGATCAGTGGGCCAGGGGCGGGAAAAAGCAAAAATTTGAGGCCTTCGCCGGTGCGGTTGAAAAAGGGCGTGGGTGGGTGAGCATATGCCACCGACGCCCGCGATTTGAAAAAATCGGTTGAATGGAAACGATCGAGGGAAAAACATGAGACGGACGGTAAAAAGAGGCATTGGACTGGCTGCTATGTTGCTGGCGGTATTGACCGCCTCGCTGCCAGCCGGGCAGACGGGCAAAATTGTAGGCCGGGTGTATGATGCATCGACAAAGCAGCCTCTTCCCGGAGCCAACATTATTCTGGAAAACACCACCATGGGGGCCGCCGCCGACATGAACGGCAATTTCCTCATC
>Ga0209426_1000482_pt1 | contig 39973 bp, 37 predicted proteins | sample Deesub1362B_J571_FD_187697 | JGI IMG/M metagenome (GOLD analysis project Ga0209426, IMG submission 187697) | Deep oceanic, basalt-hosted subsurface ecosystem from Juan de Fuca Ridge flank, Pacific Ocean, CORK Borehole 1362B_J2.571 (SPAdes)... ...
GTAGGGCGTAGTACTTCGCCAGGAGCGGGCAGGAGGTCTTCCCGCAGAGCATCTTCGACCCCTTGCAGAGGGCGCACCTCCCGGACCGCGCGAGCTGGCTCACCAGGTTCTCCCGCTTCCTCACGTACCAACCAGCCCCTCCGCGGGATTTAAAGGTTGTGAGGGGGGTGGGATGGAGCACCTCACAGATACCTCTCAAACCAGTCAATGATCGCCTTCAGGCGCTCCACGCGGTGCTTCGGCTTCCCGCTCCGCGACAGGTCGTGGTTCTCCCCCGGGAAGAGAAGCATCTCCACCTCGCGCTCCAAGTATTTGAGGGCGGTGAATATCTGATACGCCTGCTCCGGAGGACACCTCCAGTCCTCCTCGCTGTGAATGATGAGCAGTGGTGTCTTCACGTTCTCCACGTACGCCAGCGGGCTTCTGCGCCAGTACTCCTCCAGGTTTCTCCACGGCGGTCCCTCCACCTCCACGTCCGCGAAGTAGAACCCTATATCGCTCGTCCCGAAGAAGGAGATGAAGTTGCTTATGCTCCTCTGCGTCACCGCCGCCCTGAAGAAGTCGGTGTGCCCCACTATCCAGTTCGTCATGAACCCGCCATAGGAGCCGCCCGTGACCCCCACAGACTTCAGCCCGTATTTCTCCTTTACATGCCGGGCAAACGCCATCACGTCGCGGTAGTCCCCATCGCCGTACGCCCCGGTTATGCACGTGGCGAAGTCCTCCCCGTACCCGTCGCTCCCGCGCGGGTTGCAGTAGAAGACGGTGTATCCAAGCGCGTTGAGGATGTGGAACTCCATCATGAACGCGTGCCCGTAGGCGGTCTGGGGCCCGCCGTGGATCTCAAGAATGCCTTTCTCGCCGCCCCTGAGGACCCATCCCTCCACCGTGACGCCGTCCGACTCCACCGTAACCCTCTCCGGCGCATTGACCTTGACCCAGCGGTTGAACCTCGTGAGGTTTCTCGTCCTCTTACCCCTGCGGACGTATAGGTCGGGAGGACGCGTGGCCGTCTGGGACACATACGCGAGGAAATCGCCCTCAACGTCGAAGCCCTCCACGGATATTTCGCCGCCGACGACGGGCTCCACTTTTTCATCCGATATGCGGTACAGCTCCGCTGAGCCGCGGTGCGTACCTATGAGGTAAAGCCCGTCTTCCTTCCACGCGAAGCCCTGCCCGGTGCCGAAGAGCACGTCTGTGTTGAGGCTGTTGCCCATGCTCGCCTCAAACTCCTCCACGAAGGGCACGTAGTCCCCGCCGTCCGCGTCCAGCCAGCAGGGTTTGAGGTACTCGTGGAACGTCCTATCGCCGGGGGCGTAGCCCACCGCCACTTTATCGCCCGAGGGCGAGACCGATAGAGGTCCAACCATTCCCCGCCTCGCAGAGATCTTCCTTTCGCCTTCCTTGTCAACTCTGTATATGGACACGGTGTTCCACGGCCTCGTCTCGCTCTCGCTTCTGGTGTAAACGATGAAGTCCGGGCCCACGTCGTAATTCTTCACGTCAAAATCGCCCTCGGTCACCTGCTCCTTCTTACCTCCCAGCGACACGCGGAACACGTGCATGCGGGTGTCGTGGAGGAAGCCCTTCCCGTTGAAGTAGAAGGGTATCCTCTTCACCCTCTTCACGTCGCTCTTCCCCTCCTCCTTCACGGCGCCGATGTAGTAGAGGAACTTCCCGTCCCTGGACCATTTGAGGTTCGAGATAACCTTATCCTCGATGACCTTCCTTGCCTCGCCCCCGTCGGCGTTGATGACGTATATGGCGCTGCCCTCCTCGCCGCCCCTCACGAAGGCGAGCATGGAGCCATCGGGGGACCACCGCGGGCTCGTGTCCTTCGGCCCCGCGGTGAAGCGCTTGCCGTCCACGTATATCCACGAGTCGTAGCCCTCTCCGTCCCTCTTCGCCCGGGCCACCACGTAAGCCACGCGACCCCTGCTCACGCGGGGGTCGGAGACGAATCTCAGTCGGTATATATCCTCCGGCTTCATAATGATTGCATGGCGATGCAAGTATTTAGCCATGACGTCTGACGCTGTGGAACAGGAAAAGTGGGGCCGGGACCGGGAATTGAACCCGGGTCAGGGGATCCACAGTCCCCCAGGATGGCCACTACCCCATCCCGGCCATGCTGCGGTATTGGGTTATCCCCATTCCGTAGATAAAGGTTTTCACGGGCGTGTATCTATACACCCGTTTTGTCATCAGCAAATCGTTCTGGATTGTCAAATGTGTCAGGGTAACCTTTAAGTAGTTTTTCGGATTTAGAGTATAATGATGCAAATCCGAAAGTTTGTGAACAGGGAGATGGAGCTTGCGCTTCTGGAGGACCTGCACTCCAGGAAAGGTTTCAGGGCGGTCCTCATCTACGGCAGGAGAAGGGTTGGCAAGACATTTCTCATAAAGAGGTTTCTGAGCGGGAAGAGGGGACTTTACTTCCTCTGCCTGAGGAGGAGCGTGAGGGAGAACGTGGACAACTTCACACGCGTGGCCGCATCCGCCGGCCTGCCCCATATCCGTGCGGAGAACATAATCCAGTTCTTCGAGCGTATGGCGGATTATCTGGATGGGATGATCATAGTGCTGGACGAGTTCCAGTACCTCGTTGAGAAGGATGAAGGTGTTCTGAGCGACATGCAGTACGTGTTTGATGAAATACTCGGAGGGAGAGACGTCATGGTCATACTCTGCGGCTCGTCCATGGGCACCGTTGAGAGGATGGGCGCGGACATGACTTCGCCCCTCTATGGCAGGTTCTCCGCGAGGCTGAAGGTGAAGAAGATGCGGTTCCGGGATGTGATGGAGTTCCACCCCGAGCGCCCTCTGGAAGAGGTCATGGGCATCTACGGCGCGGTGGACGGCGTGCCCCTGTACCACGAGTCATTTCTGGAGGGTGGGTTTGAGGAGAACATCGTTAGAAACTTCTTCAGGCCCGGCTCGTTCCTCTACGACGAGGCGGAATTCCTGCTCCGTGAGGAGCTGAGAGACGCCTCAACGTACATGAGCATACTCCACTCAATTGCACAGGGGCACAGGAGGGTGACGGAGATAGCGAACTCCATATACATGAACGCGAAGGACCTGCCGAAGTACCTGAGCGTGTTGCGGAACCTGGAAATCGTGGAGAGAGTCAGGCCGGTGAATTCCGGCCCCAGGTCCAGGTCGTCCATTTACATAATATCCGACAGGTACTTCAGGTTCTGGTTCACATTTGTGGAGCCCTTCAGGGCACAGATAGAGTTCGGTGAGGTGGATGCCCCTCTGCAGCATTTCAGGGATGCCTTTCCGAGGTACATGGGAACCGTGGCGGAGGAGGTTCTGGCGGAGGTGCTGAGGAGCAGGTATCCCATGGTGGGGAAGTGGTGGCACAGGGGAGACGAGATAGACCTCGTGGCCGTTGGGAAGGGGGAGGTCCTCTTCTGCGAGGTGAAATGGAGGGGAAGGAAGGCGGGTTACAGGGACTACGAGGAACTTGTGAGGAGGAGCGAACTCGTGAGAGGCTACGAGGGATACAGAAGGAAATACCTCATTTTCAGCAGATCCGGCTTCAGGGATGTTGTGAAACTCAGGGAGGAGGGGGTGATGCTCTGGGACCTGAGGGCGCTGGAGAGGGAACTGCGCGGAGAGGGCACTTCGTCCCCTTCCGCTTGAACTTCCTCTGAAGCGCGAGGACGAAGAGGGCGTTCAGTATGATGCCCAAGAGTCGCTCTGGGAGGGTGAGCCACGTGAGGGCGCTGTATTCTTCAGGGGGCATCTGGTAGAGTGTTGAGAAGCTATGGAGGATGTGCCACTGCAGGTTGTTCCATAGCTCCTCTGCGATGAGGGCATATCCGACGCCAAAGAGGAGCGGGGAGCATACAATCCAGAGGAGCGGGCGGAATGGGCTCTCGCCGTAGTTGCTGAACAACCGATAAACGCCCAGGAGGAATCGGTAACCCTGGTCGGAGAGCCGTTGTGACAGTCTCCTCTACACCAGTCTGTAGACTCCCGAAGCGAGTTTTTCCAGCGCGAACTGCTCCCCGTGTTCGAGCCACCTGCTGCGCGCCCGCATCTCCCTATGTGGAAGTCCCCTGCCTCCACGTGCCTGTTCCCCACCTCGACCCAGTACTCGCCGAGCGGAAGGCGGTCTTCTGGCTCGAGCGATTCTTTGCAGATGGGGCATTCAGGGCTATTTTTCTCATCGGTCCATGCCAGACTGTGGCAGTTGGAGCAGACATACACATTCCCGATTTTCGCTTCTTTCAGTTTCAATTTACGGCGGAAAATTCGTCTTTTCAATGCGGTGTTCCCATGTGCCAGGCAGCACTTCGCACTATGCCCTTTCTCAACCCATATGGGGCCGGCACATTCAGGACACCGATAGACAGTACCTGACCTTTCCTCCACAACCTCGTTTCCCTTCGTTTTTCCGGACAGCAACTCGTCGAATATCGCCGCCCTCCCACTCCTCTGTTCCCACTTCACCAGGTTGAATGTGACCCTATCCATATCCGTGCCTGGATTTAGAGGCTATACGTGGTGTCGTCGTCCGGTGCAATGCGATACATTACTGCTGTTGATTCATCAGCATCGTGCTTATTCATCCACATGCTCTATCTAATCTCCGCTTTTTCGTATCAGGACAAAATCCTTACCACGGTACTCAACGATCTTGTAGCCCTTGGCCTTATAATGATCCGCGCATAAAACGTCACAGAGAACTTCATTTTCGTTGTACACCTCTTCCCAGCGGTTGCCAAGCCTCTCTCTAAGAATTCCTAAAACTCTTTTCAATTCTCTATCATTTCGGAATCTTGTTGCAAAACCATATTCATAATTATAAACTTCGCTTTTTAAGGTGGGAGCATGTGGTGAGCCAAATTGTATCCCAATATAAAACCGTCCCAACAGGCATATTTTATATATTTTTGTGATATTTTCCCACGGTACAAATACAAAAGTGAGGTGTAGAGGCGACGGTTTTATACCGTTCTCATAAACTTTAAAATTCCAGTACTTATTATACAGAAGTTTCCCCCATCTCTCTCTTCTTACCATGCTTATCACCCTCGTTGCGACCACCTATCACGCTCCTTAAACATCATCGGGGCATTCCTCTATGATGACACCTGAGCGAGGTGATTTTCTCTTCATTTTTTTTCATTTTTAAGTATTTGAGCACCCTTTCTCGGTGGTATTCATCCCACAGTTCTTTAAATTGTCTACCATTATATAGATTTTTCACATTCTTTTTGAATATATCAAATAAAATTTCATAATTATAGAAATTTCTGGATGTTATACTATCTATCCCGGACACCATATCATCTCCGAATTTCACATATATCATAAACTCATATTTTCCGAACAGAATTCCTGAGATTCTCCTCACGAAGTAAAAAACGGCTATGTTTTCATAGGGATAAAACCAGTACATCCTTGAGAAGGGGTTGTATGAGTGGAGCGCGATCCCTTTCTCCATGATAAGCGCCTGACGAAAGAAATCCAGGAAAAATGGGCCACTTAATAAGAAACCTGGAATAATGAAAAACAAAAAGTATAAACCTATAATTAATATAATCAGTATTTCCATAATAAGAGATATATCTACATTGCCTGTAATCCTGTACACCAATTCAACCAAAATCAAGCGGGGTTGACCGCTCAACAACCACCCAGTTAGAGATACATAAAATAGAAATGTTATTATATTGGTAATAAAAATCTTTTTTCCTTCCGTGGTGGATAAATCCCACCCTCTGTGTAGTACCTTACCTCCCACTCTTTCTAAACACCGTTTGTGTACGAGTTTGGCACCTTCGGGGACCTCCGGACGTGACAAGAGGCTCACCTCATTTATTTCCATGCTTCAAGTACTGCAGATAATATCCCATCCAGATGCCCGACCAATTTACCATAGGCACATACATCTCCTAGTTCTCCATCCCTCTATGGTCCATACATCTTCCACAGCATCATTTCAGTGTATTTGTACTCCCGGTGCATCCATAGAGGGACCTTAGATGTGCCACCAATCGTATATCAGGGAATTCCGTATATTTAATCATTTTGACCTCGCTCTGCAACGAGCATGCGCTGAATCTGGTTTAATTGTAAATCTGCCCGATACAGGCCCCGGTCACAGGATGCAAACCGAACAGATGCCGCAATAAACGGCATCCGCTTGCTTTTCGCCCGACAGAAATGTTTATATAGAAGAAGAAATTTACCCCTACCGAGGTGATGCGACATGCTGGCAGGACAACCGATACTCATACTGAAGGAAGGAACCAGGAGGGAGACGGGCAGGGAGGCGATGAGGAGCAACATCGCCGCAGCCAAGGCCATCGCCGAGGCGGTCAGGAGCACGCTCGGTCCCAGGGGCATGGACAAGATGCTCGTGGACTCCCTCGGCGATGTGGTCATAACGAACGACGGCGTGACGATTCTGAAGGAGATAGACGTGGAGCACCCCGCCGCCAAGATGATGGTGGAGGTCGCCAAGACCCAGGACAGCGAGGTTGGCGACGGTACGACCACCGCGGTCGTTCTGGGCGGCGAACTCCTGAAGCAGGCGGAGGAGCTCCTCGAGCAGAACGTGCACCCCACGGTCATCACTGAGGGCTATCGCCTCGCCGCCGAGAAGGCGAAGGAGATAATGCACGAGGTGGCGAAGGAGATAGACCCGGAGAAGGATAGAGACGTGCTGCTGAAGATAGCCGCCACCAGCCTCAGCAGCAAGAGCGCCTCCGCCGCCAAGGAACTGCTCTCGGGCATAGCTGTGGACGCCGTTCTGAAGATCGTGGAGGAGCAGGACGGCAGGAAGAGGGTGGACGTGGACAACATACAGCTGGTGAAGAAGCAGGGCGGTAGCATTGACGACACGAAGCTCATAGAGGGCATGATCATAGACAAGGAGAAGGTGCACCCCGGCATGCCCACCGTGGTCAAGGACGCGAAGATAGCGCTGATAAACGCCCCGCTGGAGATCAAGAAGCCGGAGATAGATGCCAACATACAGATACGCGACCCCAACATGATACACGCGTTCCTGGAGGAAGAGGAGAAGATGCTCAGGGAGATGGTGGAGAAGATCAAGGGCACCGGCGCCAACGTGGTCTTCTGCCAGAAGGGCATAGACGACATGGCGCAGCACTTCCTGGCGAAGGCGGGCATCTACGCGGTGCGCCGCGTGAAGAAGAGCGACATGGAGAAGCTGGCCAAGGCCACAGGCGCGAAGGTCGTCAACAACCTGGACGACCTGACCTCCGAGGACCTCGGCCACGCCGAGAAGGTGGAGGAGAGGAAGATCGGCGATGACCACATGACCTTCGTGCTCGGCTGCAAGAACCCCAAGGCGGTGAGCGTGCTCATCCGCGGCGGCACCGAGCACGTGGTGGACGAGATAGAGAGGAGCCTCAACGATGCCCTGCACGTGGTGGCCAAGGCCATAGAGGACGGGAAGGTCGTCACGGGCGGCGGCTCCACCGCGGTTGAGATAGCCCTCCGCCTCAGGGAGTACGCGGCCAGCGTGGGCGGCAGGCAGCAGCTCGCAATAGAGAGGTTCGCCGATGCCATAGAGATCATACCCAGGACGCTCGCGGAGAACGCCGGCCTTGACCCCATAGACGTGCTCATAAACATCAGGAAGGCGCACAAGGAGGGCAAGGTGCACCACGGAATCAACGTCTTCACCGGTGAGATAGAGGACATGTGGGAACTCGGCGTTATAGAGCCGCTCTCCGTGGGCGTGCAGGCCATCAACAGCGCCACCGACGCCGCCGTGATGATACTGCGCATAGACGACGTCATAGCGGCGAAGGGCGAGGAGAAAGGCAAGGGCGGCGACAAGGGCGATTTCGGCACGGATGAGGAGTGACCTCCTCACCCATTTTTCCATTTGATTGAAACACACAAACCATTTTATCTTCGGTTTTCATTCACCCATAGGTGAAACACGGCTTTTCTTCGCGGAAAGGAGACGTGGACGCGACGCGCGGCCCCGTTCGGTCTGCCCTCATAGCCCTCGCCATACCCATAATGGTAAGCAACCTTCTCCAGACGGCGTACAACCTCGTGGACGCCATATGGCTGGGGCGTGTGGGAAAGGCGGCCTTCACCGCGCCCACGGTCTCGTGGCCCATAATCCACGTTCTCATCTCCCTCGGAACCGGATTCGCCGTGGCCGGTCTGGCGCTCTCCGCCCAGTACAGGGGTGCGGGCGACCGCGAGAACGCGTGCAGGGCGGCGGGGCAGACGATTGTTTTCATGTTCATCTTTGCCGTCCTCATAGGGGGATTGGGGGCATACTTTGCGGGGGATATACTCTCCGCCATGGGGGTTGAGAGGGGAGAGCCCCTTGAGCAGTCCACCGCCTATATGAGGGTGATGTTCGCGGGCATACCCGCCATGTTCCTCTCCTTCGCGACGAGCATGGTGCTGAGGGGGTGGGGTGACGCCGTGACCCCCATGCGTCTGACCCTCTACAGCGTTGTTCTCAACGCCGTTATGGACCCCATACTCATCTTCGGGCTCTTCGGCGTGCCGAGAATGGAAGCGATGGGCGCGGCGGTTGCAACCGTCATATCGCGGAGCATAGTGGGCCTAATCGGTCTCTACCTGCTCACCTCGGGGGCGCTGACCCTTCGCCTGCGGAGAGAGCACTTCCGCCCGACGCGCGGCATAATGCGGAGAATAGTCAGAATAGGCCTGCCGTCCTCGCTGGGAGACACGGGCACCGCCTTCGGGTTCATGGTGATGATATTCTTCGTGGTCTATTACGGCACGACCGTGGTGGCGGCGTGGGGAGCCGCGCAGAGAGTCATAAGCATACTCCTCATGCCGGCGATGGGGATAGGCGCGGCCACATCAACGGTGGTGGGACAGAACCTCGGCGCGGGACTGAAGGAAAGGGCCAGAAAAGGCGTGAGGGAGGCGTTGAAATTGACGGCGGCGCTGAACCTCGTGGGCTCCACCATAATCTTCCTCTTCGCGCCCTACGTCATCTGGATATTCATATCCGACCCGGATGTCATCGCCTACGGTGCCATAATATTCAGATATCTCGCGTTCCCGCTCGTATTCGTGGGACTTCTCAACGTGGTGCTCGGGGCGTTCCGGGGCGCCGGCTACACCGTGGCCGTTATGGCCCTGACGCTCACGCGGTTGTGGGTGTTCCGGATCCCCATGGTGTACATCATCAGCTTTCTATTGGGCATCGGCGCGGACGGCATATGGATAGGGATGGCCCTCAGCAACGTGATGATAGGCATAACGGCCCTCGCGTGGCTCGCGAGGGGAAGGTGGGAGAGGAGCGTGATCAGGGAGGAACCAGCCGGCGGAGGCGCTGGAGGGCGCGCCTCCTGACGTTTTCATCAACGTCAACGGTCTCCAGCGTCATCTTCAGGAAGGATATGGCCTCGTCGTAAGCGCGCCTGTCAACGGGCCGGGGCACGCCGTCCTTTCCTCCGAGGGCAAAGGAGAACTTCACGGGGTCCCTCCACGCTGGTCTCTCCCCGTATATCACCTCGGCGATGTAGGCGAGGGCGCGCACCGTTGCCGGTCCCACGCCCCGCAGGGCCACGAGTTCCTCGTAGTTTGACGGCTGAAATTCGTAAATCATCCTGAGGCGCTCCCAGTCAACGTTCCACGGCATAAGCATGTAGGTCTCGCCGAACCAGTGCTCCAGCGGTCTGGTACGACCTGAGACGAACATCCTCTCCAGGCGGCGGGGGTCATCGCGCACGAGGTCCACCGAGGCACGCCTGCATCCCTCGCTCTCCCTCGCGGTCATGTCAAGCGCTGTGGAGCCGGATACGCCGGCGATCCCCGTGTGGGGCTCAACCACGTAGCACTCAACGCCGCCGAGCCAGTGGTACCTTCGGGCGTACTTGTTCTCCGGGTTCATTCCCTGCTGAATCACAGCCCACTTTCCATCCTCGGTGAGTATGAAGGCGTGGTGGTACAGGTCGTAGCCGTCCTGGATGAGGGCGGAGTCCACCTTGGCGGCCATCCTGCTGGCATGCTGCAGTTCGCGCACCTTCCACCCGGGGAGGTTGAAGAGATTTCCGAGTTCCTCTATCTCTCGCGGCGTGCGCCGCGAGTGTCTGCCCTTGCCACCGAGAACCGCGATGCCTGTCTCCTCCGGGTTCAGTCCCTCCTTGAGCGCGGCGGTCGTCACGGTGGTGGTGCCGGAGGAGTGCCAGTCAAAGCCGATGACGCAGGAGAGGGCCTGAAACCAGCACGGGTCCGCCAGCCGGCGGAGCAGTTCGTCTCTGCCGTATTCCTCCACTATGAAGCGGCCTATGAGGCCCGATAGAGTGGCCATCCTCCTGAAGAGCCATGGCGGGGCGCGACCGCCGTGGAGCGGTAAATCCGCTGTGCCCGTCTTCACGGTGAAAACAGAGATGGGGTGGGATAAAAACGTTTGCCCCCGCGTGGGAATCAGAAGTTTATGGTTATGTAGGTCTTGGTCTCCTTGACCCCCGGAATCTTCCGTATCTCCTTCACGACCGTCTTGTTTATCTCGTCCATCGTGGGGGTGACGAGTTTCAGTATGAAATCAAACTCCCCGAAGAGAGCGTGAACCTCCTTCACACCGGACACCTTCTCCAGTTTCTCGGACATATCGGGCGGAGTGGGCGATTCAACCTTGATCAACACGTATGCGAGCGGCATGTTCCATCACCCATGGATGAGTAGGTTGTTTCCTGTATATTAAGTTGATGGCATATTTCGGGTGTTTGGGGGACTCTTTAGAGAAAGTTTTATATAGTAGTGCTACATTACCATTTAAGAAGACAACCATAGGTTGTTTAGCGGAGGTGATGCGAAATGGTTAAACGCAGGAAGGATGAAGGTGTGGTGCTGAAGGTCGCCGAGGCGAGGACCGGCGACGTGGGGAGGGGCATAGCCCGTATAGACCCCAAGGTCTTCGAGGAGATGGATCTGGAAATCGGCGACGTTCTCGTGATAGAGGGTACGAGGAAGACCGCTGTCAAGGTCCTCAGAGGGTATCCCGAGGATTACGGCAGGGGAATCATAAGGATAGACGGATACATACGCAAGAACGCGGGGGTCAGCATAGATGACAAGGTGAAGGTCAGGAGGGTTGAGCCCGCTGAGGCTCTGAGCATAACCTTTGCCCCCACGGAGCCGCTGAGAATCGTCGGCGGCGAGGAGTACCTCAGGAGGTACCTGGAAGGCAGGGTCGTGATGAGGGGCGACAAGATACCCATCACTGTGATGGGCAGGTCCATAGACCTCATAGTCACGGCGCTCAAACCCGCGAGGGAGGTCGCGATAATCACAGGGAGAACCGACGTGAAGATATCGGACAGGCCCGCGAGGGCCGAGGGAGGCATACCCCTCGTCACCTACGAGGACATAGGCGGGCTGGAGGAGGAGATACAGCGCATAAGGGAGATGGTTGAACTCCCGCTGCGCCATCCGGAGCTCTTCGAGCGGCTGGGCATAGAGCCGCCGAAGGGCGTGCTTCTCTACGGCCCGCCCGGTACGGGCAAGACGCTTCTCGCAAAAGCAGTGGCCAACGAGGCGAACGCGCACTTCCTGAGCATATCCGGTCCGGAGATAATGAGCAAGTTCTACGGACAGAGCGAGGAGAACCTCAGGGAGATATTCAAGGAAGCGGAGGAGAACGCGCCGAGCATAATCTTCATAGACGAGATAGACGCCATCGCGCCCAAGAGGGACGAGGTGACCGGCGAGGTGGAGAGGCGCGTGGTCGCGCAGCTCTTGGCCCTCATGGACGGGCTGGAGAGCCGTGGACGTGTCATCGTGATAGGCGCCACGAACAGACCCAATGCACTGGACCCCGCGCTCCGCCGTCCGGGCCGCTTTGACAGGGAGATAGAGATAGGCATACCCGATAGAGATGCCAGGAGGGAGATACTCTCCATACACACCAGGGGCGTGCCCCTGGCGGACGACGTGGATTTGGACAAGTTAGCCGACATGACCCACGGCTACGTGGGCGCGGACCTCGCGGCTCTGGTCAAGGAGGCGGCGATGCATGCGCTCAGAAGAGTGCTGCCAGATATAGATCTAGAGCAGGAGGAGATACCGCGAGAGATACTGGAGAAGCTCGTGGTGACGTGGGACGATTTCATGCACGCCTACAGGGAGATGCAGCCGTCCACCATGAGGGAGGTGCTCATAGAGAGGCCGAACGTGCACTGGGACGACATAGGCGGTCTGGAGGACGTGAAGCAGGAGCTGAGGGAGGTCGTGGAGTGGCCCCTGAAGTACAGGAAGGTCTTCGAGCACATGAAGGCGGAGATACCGAAGGGCATACTCCTCTACGGCCCTCCCGGCACGGGCAAGACGCTCCTGGCGAAGGCCGTGGCCACGGAGAGCGAGGCGAATTTCATAAGCGTGAAAGGCCCTGAGTTCCTCAGCAAGTGGGTCGGCGAGAGCGAGAGGGCGGTGCGTGAGGCCTTCCGCAAGGCGAGGCAGGCCGCCCCTGCGGTGATATTCATAGACGAGATAGACGCGATCGCGCCCACGCGGGGAACGGAGACGGGCACGAAGGTCACAGAGAGGGTGGTATCGCAACTGCTCACGGAGATGGACGGTCTGGAACCGCTCCACAACGTGACGGTCATCGCCGCCACGAACAGGCCTGACCTGCTGGACCCGGCTCTGCTCAGGCCGGGGAGGTTCGACCGCCTCGTCTACGTGCCGCCACCCGACGAGAAGGCAAGGGTGGAGATATTCAGGATACACACGAAGGGCAGGCCCCTCGCGGACGACGTGGACCTAGAGGAGCTGGCTAGGCGGACAGAGGGCTACACCGGCGCGGACATAGCGGCCGTGGTGAACGAGGCGACCATGCTGGCCATACGGGAGTACATAGCCGGGGGCGGCGACCCCGAGTCGCCGGAGAACGCAAGGGTGAGCATGAGGCACTTCGAGGAGGCGCTGAAAAGGGTGAAGCCCCTGAGCAAGGAAATGCTGGAGATGTACCGGCGCATAGCCGAGAACTTCAGGGAGAGGCGCTGAGCCCCCTCCCCTTCTTTTTCTTTCTCCATGTCCACATCCCCGCTGCCATCCCGGCGGCTCCGGCGGCGGAGGGCGCGAGCAGAATATATAGGTTGCGGCCCTGCTCCGCGATCGCGTGCCGCCTCCGGGCTGAGAGACGGGAGAGACCCTCAGGATGCACCCCCGAGGCACCTTCCCGCCAAAATCTTTAAAAAGGGGAAGCACATGCCCCTCCCGATGAGATTCATCATGTTTCTGTACTCTCATCCGGGGAAGAATAAGGAGATTATGAATCTCATAAGGAGGTTGCGTGTGCCCGAGGGGATACGCATCGTGAAGGCCTACATGCTCTTCGGGAAGCCGGATGCCATGGTGGAGATAGATGCCGCGGACGAAAGGAAGGTGGCGGATTTCGCCATGCAGTTCGACCAGATATGTGAGGTAAGCACACATCTGGCGATGGAGATAAGGTAAATGCGGAAAGTTTATATTAAAGCCGGTTATGTGGGGATGCCTATGCGCAGGCGTGGGCCCGTAGCTCAGTCGGTAGAGCGTCGGGCTTTTAACCCGACGGTCCGGGGTTCGATTCCCCGCGGGCCCGCTAACACGGAGAGGTGATGTGAGAATGGGTACATTCAACGTGCTGGAACATGAACTGGTGCCGGAGCACCATCTTTTGAGCAGGGAGGAAGAGGAGGCAGTTCTCAAGGAGCTCGGAGTGGAGAGGTCTCAACTTCCGAAGATACGCAAGTCGGACCCGGTGCTCGTGGTACTGGAGCAGATCCACGGGCCGATTGAGCCGGGGAGGATCATAAAGATAGTGAGGAGCAGCCCCACCGCCGGCGTGGCGGTGGCGTACAGAGTGGTGAGTGTGGACTGAGGGTGAGATGGAATGGATGAGATTATTGATGTGTTCTTTAAGGACTTCAGCGTGGTGAACCACCACATAGCGTCCTACAACGCCCTGATACCGACGAGGGACAACCCCAACAGCATCATACAGCAGATAGTGGACTCCGTCCGCATCTCAGAGGAGGACGAGCCGGGGAGCTTCACGCTGGACAGGGCGCGGACAGGTGGGCAGGTAATACGCATAAGGTTCGGCCGCCTGAGTCGGGACGATGAGCCGACGGTGAAGATAGGCAAGCCGGAGGTGCGCGAGGCCTCGGGCGCGAGGACGCAGATCAGCCCCATGGAGGCGCGCCTGAGGGACCTCAACTACGTGGCCCCCCTCTACGTCAGGTTCCAGGTGGAGGTGTGCAACGAGAACGGCGAGGACTGCATCACGGGCAAGGAGCAGTGGATAAAGGTGGGGGACATACCCGTGATGGTGAAGTCCAAGATATGCACGCTCCACAGGGACAACATAGAGGAGTACGTGCACAAGATAAACGGTCCGCGGACCGCGAGTTACGAGGAAAAGCTCAGGTACCTCGGCGAGGACCCAAACGACCCCGGCGGCTACTTCATCATAAGCGGAAGCGAGAGGGTTCTGATATCGCTGGAGGACCTCGCACCGAATAGAGTGCTCGTTGAGTACGACGACAGGTACGATGTCAGGATAGAGAGGGCAAAGGTCTTCTCCCAGCGTGAGGGGTACCGCGCGCTCACGACCGTTGAGAAGAAGAGCGATGGAATCCTCGTGGTCTCCATACCCAATGCCCCCGGAACTGTGCCGCTTGTGGTGCTTCTGAAGGCGCTGGGCATGGAGGCGGACGCGGACATATACCGGGCGATAGTGAGCGACGAGAGGATGGGGCCCATCGTGCTCGCCAACATAGAGGAGGCGGCAAGCGAGAAGCAGTACCCGCCGGAGGGCATAAGGACCACGGAGGACGCCATCGCCTACCTTGAGAAGAGGTTCGCCTCGGGCCAGGCGAAGGAGTACAGGGAGAGGAAGATCGCGCAGATACTTGATGAATCGCTCCTACCCCACCTGGGGAGCAGGAAGGAGGACAGGGCGAAGAAGGCCATGTACCTCGCGAGGATGGCCCGCTCGGTCTTGGAACTGCACCTTGGGCTGAGGAGTGTGGACGACAAGGACCACCTGGCGAACAAGAGGATCAAACTCTCCGGGGAACTCCTGGAGGAGGAGTTCCGCGTCGCCTTTGAGGCGCTCATAAGGGACCTGAAGTATCAACTGGAGAGGACGTACAACAGGAAGAAGGGCGTGAACATAAAGGCGGCCATCAGGCAGGACGTGCTCACGCAGAAGATCATGCACGCCATGTCCACCGGGAACTGGGTCGGCGGGAGGACGGGCGTGTCCCAGCTGCTGGACCGCACCTCTCACATGAGCACGATATCGCATCTCAGGAGGATCACATCGCCCCTCACACGCAGTCAGCCGCACTTTGAGGCGCGAGATTTACACCCGACACAGTGGGGCAGGATATGCCCCAACGAGACGCCCGAAGGGCAGAACTGCGGTCTGGTGAAGAACGCCGCCCTCATAATAGACGTGTCCGAGGAGGTGCCCTACGACACCGTCCTCAACACGCTGAGGGAACTCGGCGTGAGGGAGATGGACTACGACCCGGGGAACCTTTCAAGGGTTTACCTCAACGGGGACCTCGTGGGATTCGTGGAGGACGGAAAGGCGCTGGCGTCCCAGATACGCCAGCTCCGCAGGACGGGGGCCATATCCTACTTCATAAACGTGAGGTACGACGACGTCACGAGGGAGGTCATAGTGAACTCCGATAAAGGACGGTTGCGGCGCCCGCTCTTCGTGGTGGAGGATGGAAACCTCAGGTACAACAGCGAGTACAGGCAGAAGGTTATTGAGGGGCGGCTCGGCGTTGAGGACCTCGTGAGGGACGGCATAATAGAGTGGCTGGACGCCGACGAGGAGGAGAACGCGTACATAGCGGTTTACGCCTACGACCTGCCGGAACGGTGCCCCTCGTGCGACCATGTGCTCTCGCGGAAGGACGTGACGTGGGTCAACGTGGGCGAGGGGGATGATGCCCTCCTGCGGTGCAAATTCTGCGGGGGCGAGTTCAGGATGCCGCTCCTCCTCACAAAGGAGCACACGCACCTGGAGATAGACCCCATGCTCATACTGGGGGCGATATCCGGCAGCATCTGCTACCCGGAGCACAACTCCTCGCCACGCATCACCATGGGCGCGGCGATGATGAAGCAGTCCCTCGGTCTCCCCGCGGCCAACTACAGGCGCAGGCCCGATACCAGGGGACATCTCCTCCACTACCCGCAGGTCCCGCTCGTGAAGACGCGCATAATGAGCTTCGTGGGCTACGAGAAGAGGCCAGCCGGGCAGAACATGGTCGTGGCCATACTCTCGTACCACGGCTACAACATGCAGGACGCCATCGTGATGAACAAGGCGGCCGTGGAGCGCGGGCTGGGCCGCAGCACGTTCTTCCGGACATACAAGGCGGAGGAGAGGAGGTATCCCGGCGGACAGGAGGACAGGTTTGAGATACCGAGCCCCGACGTGAGGGGCGCGAGGAGCGTTGACGCCTACGCACACCTGGACGAGGACGGCATAATCTCGCCGGAGGTCCGCGTGAAGGGCGGCGACGTGCTCGTGGGAATGACCTCGCCGCCGCGCTTCCTGGAGGAGGAGGCCATGGAGCTGCTCTCGCCCGCCAAGAGGAGGGAGAGCTCCGTCGTCATGCGGCCCGGCGAGGAGGGATGGGTGGACAGCGTCATGCTCACCGTCTCGGAGAACAACTCGCGCCTGGTGAAGGTGAAGGTCAGGGACGAGAGGATTCCGGAACTCGGCGACAAGTTCGCGTCGCGCCACGGCCAGAAGGGCGTCATAGGGGCCATAGTGCCGCAGGAGGACATGCCCTTCACGGAGGACGGCATCATACCGGACATAATAATCAACCCGCATGCCATCCCATCCAGGATGACCGTGGGGCACGTGCTGGAGATGATAGGCGGTAAACTGGGTGCCATGGAGGGCAGATACGTGGACGGCACCATATTCAGGGGCGAGAGCGAGGAGGCCATACGCGAGGCACTCGTCAGGCACGGGTTCAGATACTCCGGCAGGGAGGTCATGTACGACGGCATCACCGGGCGGAAGTTTGAAGCGGACATATACGTTGGCGTGATTTACTACCAGAAACTGCACCACATGGTGGCCGGTAAGTTCCACGCAAGGTCGCGCGGCCCCGTGCAGATACTCTCCAGGCAGCCGACGGAGGGCAGGAGCAGGCAGGGCGGCCTGAGGTTCGGCGAGATGGAGAGGGACACGCTCATCGGCCACGGTGCGGCGATGGTCATCAAGGACCGACTGCTGGACCAGTCGGACGGCACCATACTATACGTGTGCGGCAACCCCGAGTGCGGTCACATAGCGATAGTGGACAGGAAGAAGGGCACGAGGTACTGCCCCGTCTGCGGCAACACGACGAACATACACCCCGTGGAGACGAGCTACGCCTTCAAGTTGATGAGGGATGAGCTGGCATCCATGGGCGTCATAATGAGGTTGAGGCTGGGTGATATGAAATGATATACTCGCTTAAGGTTGCCGGAAAGAAGCGGATCAGCAGCATAAAGTTCGCGCTGCTCTCTCCCGACGAGATACGGAGAATGAGCGCCATAAAGGTGACCGTCCCCGACACCTACGACGAGGACGGCTTCCCCATCAAGAACGGCCTGATGGACCCGCACATGGGCGTCATAGAGCCGGGGCTCAGGTGCAAGACGTGCGGGGGCAAGGTGGACGAGTGCCCGGGACACTTCGGGCACATAGAACTGGCGCTGCCCGTCATTCACGTGGGCTACGTGAAGGAGATCAAGATGCTCTTGGACGCCACCTGCCCCAGGTGCGGGCGCCTCAAACTCCCGGAGGAGCAGATGGAGTTCTACCGCGAGCGCCTGGAGGAGGCGCGGAAGAAGGAAGGCGAAACGGCCCTCTTCAACATAAAGTACATAAGGAAGATCGTTCAGGAGGCGTCCGCCCGCCCCATATGCCCGCACTGCGGCGAGGAGCAGGAGAAGGTGCTGCTGGACAAGCCGACCACCTTCAGGGTGGGCGGAAAGAAGCTGACGCCCAGCGACATCAGGGAGCGGCTGCAGAAGATACCCGACGAGGACCTGCCGCTCCTCGGCTTCAACCCCGAGGTGGCGAGGCCCGAGTGGATGATACTCACCGTCCTGCCCGTCCCGCCGGTCAATGTCAGGCCGACGATAACGCTGGAGACGGGCGAGAGGAGCGAGGACGACATAACCCACAAACTCGTGGACATAATCAGGATCAACCAGCGGCTGAGGGAGAACAGGGACGGCGGCTCCCCGCAGCTCATCATAGAGGACCTGTGGGAACTGCTTCAGTATCACGTATCCACGTACTTTGATAACCAGACGCCCGGCATACCGCCGGCGAGGCACAGGAGCGGTCGTGCCCTGAAGACGCTCGTTCAGCGCCTGAAGGGCAAGGAGGGACGATTCAGGGCGAACCTCACCGGCAAGAGGGTCAACTTCTCCTCGCGCACGGTCATCTCGCCGGAGCCGTTTCTGTCCATAAACGAGGTGGGCGTGCCGATAAAAGCGGCCAGGGAGCTCACGGTACCGATAGCGGTCACAGTGTACAACATAGAGACCATGCGGGAGTACGTCCTCCGCGGGCCGAACCCCGTGGACGATAGCGGGAGGTACCTGCCGGGCGTGAACTACGTGATACGCCCCGACGGGAGACGGCTTAAGGTCACGGAAAATAATAAGGAGACGATTGCGGAGAACCTCGCGCCGGGATGGATCGTGGAGAGGCAGTTGATGGATGGAGACATCGTTCTCTTCAACAGGCAGCCGTCGCTGCACAGGATGAGCATGATGGGACACCTCGTGAGGGTGATGCCCCAGAGGACGTTCAGGTTCAACCTGGCCGTGTGCTCGCCCTACAACGCCGACTTTGACGGCGATGAGATGAACCTCCACGTGCTGCAGAGCGAGGAGGCGCGGGCGGAGGCACGTGTCCTCATGCTCGTTCAGGAGCACATTCTATCTCCACGCTTCGGCGGCCCTATAATAGGCGGAATACACGACCACATAACTGGCATGTTCATGCTCACCCACAAGAACCCGCTTATACCCAGGGACCTCGGGTCGCACATACTCGCGTACATGGACATAGAGGAGACGCCCGAGACGGTGGTCGTGGACGGCAAGGAGTACTACAGGGGCAAGGATATCTTCTCGCTTCTCCTCCCGGAGGAGCTAAACATGGAGTTCAGGTCCAAGATCTGCGAGAACTGCGAGAAGTGCAGGTACGAGGACTGCCATATAGACGCCTACGTCGTCATACGGAACGGGAAACTCATATCCGGTACGATAGACGAGGTTGCCATAGGGGCCTTCAAGGGCAAGGTGCTGGACAGCGTCGTGAGGCTGCTCGGCCCCGAGGGCGGGCGGAAGTTCGTTGATAACCTCACGCGACTCTCCGTCGGCGTCATATCTCACATGGGATTCACAAGCGGCATAGACGATGAGGACATACCGGGCGAGGCGAGGAAGCAGATAGAGGAGGTCATGAAGCAGGCGGAGAAGAAGGTGGACGAACTAATAGAGATGTACCACCAGGGGCTGCTCCAGCCCGCTCCCGGACGCAGTCTGGAGGAGACGCTTGAGATGGAGATCATGAAGGTTCTGGGCAAGGCGAGGGACAAGGCGGGAGAGATCGCCAGTAGGTACCTGGGGCTGGAGAACCCAAGCGTAATCATGGCCAGGTCGGGCGCGAGGGCGTCCATGCTGAACCTCACCCAGATGGCCGGCGCCATCGGTCAGCAGTCGGTGAGGGGCCAGCGCCTGCACCGCGGATACTACGGCCGCACGCTCCCGCACTTCCGCCGCCACGATCTAGGCGCGAGGGCGCGGGGCTTCGTGAAGTCCTCCTACAAGAAAGGGCTCACGCCCACGGAGTACTTCTTCCACTCCATGGGCGGAAGAGAGGGGCTCGTGGACACCGCCGTGAGGACATCCCGGAGCGGTTACATGCAGAGGCGGCTCATACACGCGCTGGAGGACCTCCGCGTCTCCAAGGGAGGCAGGGTTGAAATAAGCACAAATCAGATAGTGCAGTTCCTCTACGGCGAGGACGGCGTGGACCCCATGCGCAGCAAGGGCGGGAAGAACGTGGACATAGATTACATACTGTCCCGCGTGCTCGGCGAGGAGTACTTCAGGAGGCGGAGGCGATGAGCATGAGAGTCACCTTCGTGTGGAAGGACCGCGAGAACAACGTGATAAGGATAGAGGAGGCGCTGAAGCGCACTGATTCCATATACTACGCCGTGGATTTCAAGATAGACGCGGAGAAGGTTGACCTCCCCGCCGAGGCGTACATAACGCTGAAGGGCAGGGAGGCGAACTACCGCGTGCTGGTGGAGGAGATACTGCCCTACACGGAGGAGGTAGAGCACATAAAGATGGAGAAGGCGAGGAAATACAACGCGTTGCTCAAGATATCGGAGATAGTGCACATCGCCCCCATACCTCTCAACACGTTCACGAAGGCGGACGGCGATGTCCTGAAGAGGGTTACAAAGCTCTCCTTCATTCAGGTTCGGGAATACGACGTCTCCCTCGTGAGGAAGTTCGGCGAGCCCACGGAGGAGGAGAAAAAGGTGCTCGCCATGGCCAGGAAGATGGGGGCCGATATACCCATGGCCATCGTGCGGACCATAGTGGACGCGTGGAAGAGGTACGACCTCACGGAGAAGCAGCTGGAGGATGTCGTGAAACTCGCCGTTGAGGACTACGAGAGGAAGAGGGTGGACGAGCACGAGGCCGTGGGCATCGTCGCGGCCCAGAGCATAGGCGAGCCGGGCACGCAGATGACGCTGAGGACGTTCCACTACGCCGGCGTGGCGGAGATGAACGTTACGCTCGGTCTCCCGCGCCTGATTGAAATAGTGGATGCGCGCACGAAGCCCAGCACCCCCATGATGACCGTCTACCTCAGGGAGGACATCAGGCACGACGAGGAGAAGGTGAAGGAGGTCGCCAAGAGCATAGAGGCGACCACCGTGACGGACGTGGGGAGCGTGGAGATAAGCATCGCGGATATGAGCGTCATACTGAGGATGGATGCGGAGAAGATGAGGGCGCGCGGGGTTGAGATGAACGACGTCGTTGAGGCGATATACAGGATGAAGGGCTACAAGGTGGACGTGGAAACGGAGGACACGGAGATCAGGGTCAAACTGGAGGCGCCCTCCTACAAGAAACTGTACCTCCTCAGCCAGGATATAAAAACCCTCACCATAAAGGGCATAAAGGGTATCAAGAGGGCCATCGTGAGGAAGAGCCAGGACAACGCCGAGTGGGTCATATACACCCAGGGGAGCAACCTCAGCGAAGTCCTGCTCCTCAACGAGGTTGACAGGGTGCGCACGAAGACGAACGACATATGGGAAATAGCGGGGGTGCTCGGCATAGAGGCGGCGCGGAACGCCATAATAAACGAGGCGCTCAACACCCTGCAGGAGCAGGGCCTCAACGTGGACATACGACACATAATGCTCGTGGCCGATATGATGACGCTTGAGGGTGCCGTTGAGCCCATAGGGCGGCACGGCATCGCGGGGAAGAAGGCGAGCGTGCTCTCCCGGGCGGCCTTTGAGATCACCTCCAAGCACCTGCTCCGCGCGGGGATAGTGGGCGAGGAGGACCGCCTGGAGGGCGTCGGGGAAAATATAATAATAGGTCAGCCGATTACTCTCGGAACGGGTGCTGTGACCGTGGTGTACAGACCACCCGCCGCGAAGAAAAAGGGGTGAGGTGAGTGATAAACATAGGTCTGGAACTCCGGAAGGCCATAAACACGGGAAAGGTGTACTTCGGGATAGAGCAGGCGAGAAAGGCGATAGAGAAGGGCGAGGCGAAGCTGCTCATAGTCGCGCAGAACTGCCCCGACGAGGACCTGAGGAAGAAGAGGGTGGATGTCCCCGTGCACATCTACAGGGGCAACCAGATGGAACTTGGGACTACATGCGGCAAGCCCTTCGGCGTGTCGGTGGTCACCATAGTGGACCCAGGGGAATCCCGGATAATGGCGCTCAAGGAGTAGTGTGAGGCATGGGAGTCATAACCCTGGACGCCCAGTCGCTGCGCTACATATCCATATTTGAGGCGGCCACAGGCGCCGAGGTCATCGACTGCATAGAGTACGACGGCACTGTTGTCTTCGTTCTGAAGCAGGGGCACCTGCGCATCGCCCTGAGGAACGGCGGGGAGAACGTCCAGAAGGTCAGGAATCTCCTGAACAAGAGGGTCATGCTCGTGGAGTACTCCCCCGACCCGAAGCGGTTCATAAAGAACGTCTTCCACAGGTACCGCGTCAGGAACGTGGTGATAAAGAGGGAGGGCGACCACCTCAACGCCGTGGTGGAGGTGGACCCACGGGACAAGGCGAGGGCCATAGGCGCGGGGGGCAAAAACCTTAAAATGGCGAAGGACATTATAAAGAGGCATCACCCGGTGGAGAACCTGGTGATACAGTAAAGGAGGTGATGGGGAGATGAAACTGTATGTGAAGCTGTACTTCAACAGCGAGGGGCCGAGTCCCCTTGTGATAGTGCCCAAGGTGAAGAAGATAGGGTTCCAGCCCGTCGTGGGCCAGTACGACTTCGTGATGGACTTTGAGACGCCCGAGGAGTACGCGGAGATAATAAACAAACTGCACGCGGCGCTGCAGGGGAGCGGGGTGCTGTACACCATCCAGTCAAGGAAGGAGTGACAGCGCGTCCCTCACTATTTTTTCGTGGTCAAAGGCGAGAGGGGGCAGTGCGCTCAGCGGGAACCATGCCACCTCACAGGCATCGTCTCCCGCCGCGGGTTCGCCCTCGCACTCCGCGAGATAGGCGATGCTCACCGTGTGCCACCTCGGGTCCCTCTCGGGGCTGGAGTAGACACCCACTAGGCGGTGAGAGACCACGCGAAGACCCGTCTCCTCCAGCACCTCCCTTCTGAGCGTTTCCTCCACGCGCTCGCCGTACTCCACGAACCCGCCCGGCAGGGCGTACAAGCCCCTGAACGGCTCGTTGCCCCTCCTTATGAGAAGGATTCGCCCGTTGCGTATTATTACCGCGTCCACGGCGAGGGACGGCACCTTGTAGGGACGGCGGACGAAGAGGTCCAGGGCATCCCTGATCCGGCGGTAGGTCCTGAGGAGTTCGCATCCCGTTTCGGTCAGCCCGTTCCCCCTCAGCACGCTCTCGCCCAGGGCCTCTTCCACCATCCGTACGCATTTCGCCGCCTCATCCACGGGAATGCTCAACGCGGATGCGACTCCCTCCACGCCTCCGCATTCCTCAACGGCGGCGAGAATTTTCCAGGCCCTTTCGGGAATCTCATTTCCGTTCACCTCCAGGGCGAGGTGGCAGCGTGGTCTGACCCGCGGCATGGTGAGGGGAGGGACAGCACCTTATATAACGGTTGCCTATACCGTCCCGATGTACCTCCTGCTAAGCGATGTACACGGGAACATGCCGGCGCTGAGGGCTGTGCTTGAGGATGCGGCGGGGGAGTACGACGCGGTGATATGCGCGGGTGACCTCGTGGGCTACAACCCCTTCCCGGAGGAGGTGATCAGGGAGGTCATAAACCTGGGGGCGAGGTGCATAAGGGGAAACCACGACAGGGCGGTGATGCGCGACGACTACACGGGCTTCAGCGGAATCGCCATCGCGAGCGACGTGTGGACCAGGAAGCGCCTCTCGCAGAGCATGCTGTCCTATCTCGCCTCCCTCCCGGACAGCTTGAGGCTCGGAGATATGGAGGTGCACCACGGCAGCCCGTGGGACGAGGACCTGTACCTCTACCCGGAGGAGTGGACGGGCGATATCATACCCCCGGGAGTCAGGTATCTGATTCTGGGGCACACCCACGTCCAGGCGGTCAGGAGGTTTGAGAGAGGTGCAGTCATAAACCCCGGAAGCGTGGGACAGCCAAGGGACGGGGATCCGAGGGCCGCATACGCACTCCTTGACCCGGAGACGGGCGAAGTGCTCCTCAAACACGTTGAGTACGATGTGGATGAAGTTGCGGAGGCCATAATCAGGGAGGGTTTGCCTCGCTATTTGGCCGAGCGCCTCTACATGGGGGTGTGATCACGTGGAGGGGGAGATACTGCTGGAGTACGGGGACGAGGAGAGGGCGAGGTGCGTGGGCGAGAGCGTGGCGGTGGACGACGACGCGTACGTCAGCGTTGAGGTCCGCGGGAAAACGGTCATAGTCAGGGTGGGGGCGGAGACCGCGAGGGGCCTCATGAGGGCGATGGACGATGTCCTGGCGTGCATCTCTACTGCGGAGAGAGCCCTTGGATGTCTAGGCGCTTTATCTTCCTCCTCACGTAGGTGAATACGCCGACGGCCATGCCCACGGCCACGATCAATATCAGGAGATACGCCCACGCGTGCTCCTCGCCCACGAAGAGCAGGAGCGATGCCACGAGGTTGAACACGCCGTGTATGGCCACCGCCACGAGGTATCCTCCGAGGAGCGCCCATCTCTTATGCTCCAGTTTCTTCCGGGAGTAGCCGTAGCCCATGATGGCCGTGGTCGAACCGTGGAGCATTCCGCCGGTTATGCTCCGTATAACCGAGATGACTATCCACGCCACCAGGCCGCCGGCGATGAGAGCGGAGCCCTCGTACAGCAGGTTCTCCGTCGCGGCGAAGCCCAGGCCGGCGGCCGCGCCGTAGACGAGCCCATCCTCCAGTTCGTCTATGTACCTCCTGGCGGGGAGCATGCAGAGGAACTTGGAAAACTCCTCGGCGAAGGGCGCGATTATGCACGCCATGATGAGGGCATCAAGGGCCTCTCTGTTGCGCGCGAGGAACTCGTACTGCCTGACCACTCCGGGGGAATACGCGGCGTAGATGATAGCCGCGCTGAACTCCAGTATGAGCGCTATAACAACGCCGGCAAACGCTCCGAGTATGAACGTGATTATGATGGGAACCCACGGCTCCCTCTCGTACTTCTCCGTGTTCCGTATCCACACGGCGTACACCACCGATGGCAGAAAGGCCACGGCCAGCACCACGAGCCCCATCAGACAGATCAAGAGCATGGGGAAAGAAAAGTTGGGGAATTATAAAACGTTTTTGCACGTTCAAAAATCTTAATACCACCCCGCGCATTCCCACATGGTTCGGATGAGCGCAAGGGCGATCGTGGGAATGCAGTTCGGCGACGAGGGAAAGGGGAAGATCGTTGATTACCTCGCCTCCGCGTCCGACATGGTCGTGAGGTTTCAGGGCGGGAGCAACGCGGGGCACACGGTGGTCGTGAACGGGAAGACGTACAAGTTTCACCTGGTGCCCTCGGGGGTGCTCCACGGGAAGATTTCCGTGATAGCGACCGGCGTGGTTCTGGACCCGGCCGTGCTCGTGGAGGAGATGGAGCACCTGGAGCAAAACGGCTACGATACATCCGTGATAAGGGTTAGCAGGAGGGCCTACCTCGTGCTCCCCTACCACAGGGAGATGGACGCGTGGGAGGAGGAGTTGAAGGGCGATGTGAAGGTCGGCACAACGCGCAGGGGCATCGGCCCGGCCTACGAGGACAGGGCGGCGAGGATAGCCCTGAGGGTCCACGATTTAGAGAGCGAGGAGAAACTGAGAAGAAAACTCCGACTGGCGCTGCGCTTCAGGAGGGCGTGCATGGGGGTGGAGTTCGGCGAGGAGGAGATCCTGGAGCAGTTGAAGGAACAGTTTGAGAGGTTCAGGGACCTCCTCTGCGACTCGGAGATCCTCGTTAACAGGGCCATAGATTCCGGTCGGGAGGTGCTGTTCGAGGGAGCGCAGGGCACATTCCTGGACGTGGACCACGGCACGTATCCCTTCGTGACCTCATCCAGCACCATAGCGGGCGGGGCCTGCACCGGCGCCGGAGTTCCGCCGTGGAAGGTTTGCCAAGTTCTAGGCGTGGCCAAGGCGTACACAACGCGTGTCGGCGAGGGGCCGCTCCCGACGGAGATAGAGGGCGGAGAGGCGGAGAGGCTGCGGGAGAGGGGTGGTGAGTTCGGCGCCACCACGGGCAGGCCGCGGCGCGTGGGGTGGCTTGACCTGCCCCTGCTGAGGTACGCGGCGCTCGTGAACGGGGTGAAGGAGATCGCGCTAACGAAGGTTGACGTCCTCGCGGGGCGGAGCACGATTCCCGTGGCCACCGCCTACAGGGTCGGCGGGCGCGAGGTGCTATACCCACCGCCGGACCTGGAGGGCGTTGAGCCCGTCTACGTGGAGATGGAGGGGTGGTCCGAGAGCGAGGTTGAGGACTGCCTCTCCGGTGAGATTCCAGAGCCCATAAAGGAGTACGTGGCGCTCGTTGAGAAGGCGACGAATGCACGCGTCACAATAATCTCGCTTGGAAAGGACCGCGAGAAGACCGTGGTTCTTTAAAGCTCCTTATCGGCGCTGCTGCACAGGCGTTTGAAATGTCTCACTCCCTCCAGCGGCCCCTTCGCTATCAGCAGGTCGCCCGGTTTTATCATCGTGTTCTCGTCGGGACCGAATATCCACCTTCTGCCCCTTTTTATGGCTATCACCCACATGCCCGTCTCGCTGGCAAGGTTCAGGTCCCCGAGGGTCCTGTTCGCGAGTATGGATGCAGGTGCGACCCTGCCGAGGGTGATCGTTATCTCGGACTCCCTTATGCTCTCCCTTATTACCTCGTGGGGCTCCACATCCCTCAGGACCACGTCGGCAATGGCCTTCGCGGAGTCGGCTATCACCTCTATTGACCTGCTTATCCTGAGCATTATGAGCGCCTTTTCCACGCACCCCTTCTCCTCCACCTCCTTCAGGGTCTGCATCAGAAGGGACTCGTGCAGCTCGTCCACCCTGTCCTCTAAGTGGTTCACCTCCTCCGCTATCTCCCTGTTGTTGTAGAGGAGGGCCGAGTACGCGAGGTCAACCATGAGCTCCGACAGATTCTTCATCTCCAGCAGTGTCTCCTCGCTCCTCAGTCCCATTTTTCCTCCCCCATCGCGACCCTGTTCAGGAACTCAAAGCCGTCCTCCGTGCCACGGATGATGAGGGCGTCGCCGGGCTTGATCCTCACCTCGCCTTCCGGATCGTAGAGCCAATGCTTGCCCCTCTTTATCGCTATGACCCTCACACCCGTTTCCGCTTCTATTTTTAGATCTCCGATCCTCCTGTGGACGAGGTCGCTGTCCTCAGAGACGAAGACCACGTGTATCTTCTCGTCCGCCTCCTCGAAGAGGAACGGGAGGAAGGGGCGGCGCTCTATGTCCGTCTCCAGCAGTTCCACGATGTCGCCCGCAGCGTTCGCCATGGACTTGGCCGCGTAGCCCACGTCTATTATGCCGGAAACCTGCTCCGCCTCCTTCGGGCTCCGCGCGGAGAGTATGGTGAGGGTGTTGAGGCGCTGGACGAGGCGCTCCACCTCCTCCTCTATTTTCAGAACCTCGTCCGCCATGTCCTCGCTGTCAAAGATGACCGCGCTGTAGGCCAGGTCCACTATCAGCTCGGATTTTTCCATCAGTTCCACAAGTATCTCCTTCACCGACGACGGCTCCTCCGCTCGCTCCATTGCAACTCCCCATCGCACCCTGGATTAAAAGGTTTTTGGATTACAGGAACTTCGACGGTTTCGTCGGTCTCGGGACCTTTATGACCAGAAAGCGCAGCGTTTCATCGCTCTCGTTGTACCAGCAGTGCGGTATGTCCGCGGGGCTGTCTATGAGGGTATCGGGTCCGACCTCCCGCCTCTCGTCCCCGATCTCCACGATGCCCCTTCCCTCCAGCACGTAGAAGATGGCATCGACGGGCGTCACGTGCCTCCTCAACCGCTCTCCGGGTTTCAGCGTTATGTGAATGACCTGAGCGTGCTCGGTGTCGTAAAGCTTCCTGACGTCAACCCCGTGCGGAGTCTCCATCACCTCAACATCTTCCCACTTCACCGTTTTCATTCGTCTCGCCTCCCTGCGCGGGCTGTTATCGGTGGGTGATGGTGCGGATGGGATATAATGTTGGTGGAGATGCGTAGAGTGAAAAAGTTATCTACAAAATATCTTTTTTCAAAACATATTCATGAAAAGCATCTTCCAGATAATCTTTCATATCAACTGTTGAAAATATTATTTTTTCAAACACATAAATTGAGTATTCGCTGTATATATTCTCTACAAACTCTATGAATTCATCTTTAATTTCTACCAAATTATCATCAAATACAAGTTTATATAAATATGTCAATTTATCAATATCAAAAACATCATCTTTAATGTTATAAATTTTTAGATAATATTTTTGCGGATTAATAACTTTATATATTCCAGCAGTTTTTTTTGGTAAAGAATCAGTATGTCTAATTAAATGGCTTACTGGATGCTCGTTTCCAAGTTTTCCATACAACTCTTTTTCTGTAAAATTTTTAGAAATTATTTTGTGCTTCTGTAAAAATTTTAAACTAATGTTCAAAACTTCTTTTATTTTATCTTTTGTGAGGTCATTTGTTTTTAGATCTACTACCTGCTGTTCCGAAAAAGCCCCAAGTGCTATAAATGATAAAATGATAACTTTTTCTCTTTTTGATAAACTGGCTTTTTTTCTATACTCTCCAAAGAATTTTTTATCTAGGTATGTTACTAGTTTCTCCAAACCCACCTTCTCTTTTTCGACACTCCATATTCCTTTTCCAGATAAAATATATTTCACTGTATCTGCAAGCGTTATAGATATTATATATTCTTCCTTTATGAGTTCTTGATATATTACATCACTAAATCCTATATTTTTATCTATAGAAGTTTCAAGAAGTGTTTCAAGTCGCTTATTTGACTTCATTTCCATTAGTGAAATGAGTACAGAATTGTCCTTAAGCCTCTTATTTTTCTTAAGATAATGATATGTCCTATCATACATCATTTCCAATATTTTCTTTGATATTTCATTCACTTCAAACATCAAAATCCCTCCTGCTCTAAGTCTATAACTTTAACATCTTCACCTTTTTGGACCATTACACAAGCTATTAATTTTCCTGCACGATATAATTCTCTTATTTTATTTAGTATTGGTCTCAACGTTTTTCTATCCATATGAGAAATCTCATCAAACAGTGCAATTATTTTTCGTGGATCATCTCTATTTAAAATACTTTGTATGTATGCTGCCTGCATATGACCTGTTCCCAAGTCGCTAAGTTTTATAACTTTCCCCTCGGCAGTATATATAGTGTCCTCCAACAAATCAATTTTTTCTATTCTATAAATACCATCAACATATTTTATTTCTCCAATTTTCTTTCCTAAATATTTTCCAATACTATTTCGATAGTTATCAAATTTTTCATCTAGATCGAGATGAAAAGACTCTGGAGATCTTAAATACTTAAGATAATTATAAAAAGTATTTTTAAACTTTTTTTCCACTTTATTACATATATTGCCCAACATTTTTATTTCTTTTTTAAATGTATAATATTTATGTTCTGGGAGATTTTTTAAACGAGTCAGTTCTGCATCTTCCTTATCTCGTAGTGCCATATATTTCCCAAGATCTATCTTATATTTTTCAAGTTTGTTTTCCCATTTCTTTATTTCCTCGCGCAACATGTTTTCATCTAGATTTGTATATTTCATAAGGCTTTCTTTTCGTTCTAGCTCTTCTTTTTTCTTTCTTATATCTTCATATGTTGAAAAACCATAATTGTCACATTTGATCGAATATTCATCCAGCTTTTTATTCAATAGTTCCAACTTTTTATTTAACTCATCCAGTCTATCAATTTCAGGTTCTTGGACCACTGCAACATTTCCATCACTAGGCATATTTTTTTTCAATTTTTTAACACATTCTGGAATATCCTTCTCTAAAAGATCCATTATTTCATTTAATTTATCCAATAAAGATTCTAACAATTTGTATTCATCCAACAATATCTTTTTTTTCGCATACTCTCTGTTTAACTCATCCAGGTATTGATCTATCATTTTATTAGTCCCAGGAACTTCAATATCATAAGATTTATAACTATTTAAAATAGCTATCAGTTTATTTATTATCTCCAATTCTTTCAGTTGCCTGTCTAAAAGATTTTCTCTTTCCTCTTTAATCTCTTTTACTTCCCTATATATATCAAATACCATCTGATCGTTTATGATCAACATATTATTGTAATCCTTCGCATTTATATCTAAGAGTGTTTGCTTGTCCATAAATACTTCTAATTTCTCCGCCTTTTCCGTTAGCGTAGGATACCCATAATCTTGTATATATTTTATAATTTCGGTTTTAAGTCTTATTAATCTATCTATTAGCATATTAAACTCGCGCATATATTCGTTATACTTAGTTTGCTGCTTTTTAATCTTTTTCATAGCTTTCTTTATTTCTTTTATTTCGGCCTCCGTATAAACATACGAAAGATAGTATTCGACAAAAAATTTAACAGCCATATACATCTCTAGTTCCGCTATGAGGTGCTCACAACCTTTTATTTTTGCTTTGGTTTCTTCTATAATTTCATTATATTTTCTAATGCGCTCTGAAAGTTTCTTTATCTGCTCAGGATTTTTTGATTTGTTTATCTCCTCTAATAATTTTTCAATATATTTTTTGAACTCTGCAACATCATTACCAATATTTACCTGTAAACTTTCAACATCATTAAGGATTTCCTTCAATCTTTCTCGTGGTTTATCAGGTATATCATAAATTAATCTATATTCACGATTAAAAGTTTCCGGTGCAATAGGAGTTAAAGATCCATTTTCAAGCTTATAAACTATAGGATTTTCATTATTTTTATTTTTTTCTGATAATAAAAAAGTGCCATCACCTGATTCTATCTTTAATTTGAACCAGATATTTTGATGTTCCGATAATATCAAGTTTTTCATATCATCAACAAGTGAGGCAACAATGTTTTCTTTATTTTTGAGTCCAAAAAATCCTACTGCTAAGATATTTAGTAATGTACTTTTGCCTGAAGAATTAGGAGCTTCTATTAGAACTAAATTAGGCAGTTTTTTGCCTATTTTCCTATTGGGTATATATCTTCCCATTTTGTCACCTTCATTTCTTTCGATCTCATAATCATATTCTATCACTTATGATCACCCCCCATTCCATTTTGTTGTTTTATAATCTCTTTTATAAGTTCCTCTAGTATCTCATCATAATTTTTTCTACTTTCGATAAGGAACACAAGTTTTCTCTCAAGATCATCATCTAATACTTCACATATCAATTCTTTGATCTCTTCACTCAATTCAATTTTTGCCATTATGGCACCTCCTTTTCAACTATCAATTACTCCCGCTAATGCCAATGGAAACTTGAATATTTTCAGATGAGGCATATTGTGAATTATGCCTATAGCATAACCCTTCTTTAGTGACTCAACCTCCAGTGAAGAAATGTCCACTCCTAAAGACTTTATTGCCTGATAACTGGAATTGAAAAATATTTTTGTGTTTATCACCGCGGCAAGACCCTTGGGTATATCCGAAGGATTTTGGGAAGAGAATATCAGACCTATTTTCTTACTTCGTCCTGTTCTGCAAATGGTATCTAAATCACCCAATGCTTCTTTAGAGCTTTCGGTTTTATAAAATTGATGAACTTCATCAATTATAATTAATACTGGAACTTCACTTTTTAGAGAGTCTTTCGCCTCTACTATTTTGTGGAGTAGATCTCTTAATAATATTGAGCCAAAATGAATCCCTTTTGCCCCAGTAACATTAATTACTGACATTTTTCCCCTATATAATATATCCTCTGCCTGTAAAGTCCTAGCTCCAGGATTATCGAAAAACTCTCTTGCATATTCTAAATTCCAAACAATATTTGTAAAAGTACCATGATGAAGTTTTACTTCACCTTCCTCATTTTTTGAATTTAAAGTTGGGAATCTATAATTATCATTCTCCCCACGTCGGAAATATTGTACAAAATCAGAAAAGGTATCATCTGCTCTTTTCTTTCTCTCTCTCCAATACCTAAATATGTTGGGCAAACTCTGTGCTGCAACATCTGAAATATTCTGCAGTAAACCTACCAATGCATCAGGATCTATTTCGTTTACATTAAGGGTTATTTTTTCAGCATAATTCTTATCGATCGCGGGTGGCAATGCGGTGGTAGCAGGATAGTATATTACAAAATTTTTTATTCCATGGGGAGACATACCTAGATTTTCCCATTCTTTTTTTACTTCTTCGTTTTCGGTTTTGGAAGGTATATACATCCTTAGAAAATCAACATCCTTCACATTAACTGCAAGGACTGCACCATTCATCTCTTCAATAAAATACTGGGCAAGATATTTTGTTGCTACGGTCTTACCACACCCTGTTTTACCGCAAATTAATATTTGATGATAGAACATATCTTCCGGTAGCCTAGTAGTTATATAGTTCCCACGATCATCTACCAATTTTTGATTTTCTCCCCACTGTATCGTTGCTAAGAATACACGTGGCCCACATCTTCCACTACCTATTGCTAAATCTATTTCTTCTTGAGTAGATCTTCTTGCTATTTTTTGGGGTTTTAAAAAGTCTATAAGTCCGTCGCTACGTGTGCTTATCGTTTTGACCCTTTCTGCATAGATGATATTCAAACTTCTTTGATCCGCTTTTAGAGGGGTAAGATCCATATCCACTATAAAGGGTGATGGAGAGTATGGATTATACTGAATACTTTTTACTACCCTTAAAATAAATTTTGTTTTACCATTTTCATCATCTTCCACCGTGAGGTATGAGCCTTTGGGGAGAATCCCCGATACTTCGCTTTTAGAAACCAATTTTACGTATCCCTTTTCTTCACCAACAACTATCCACCTCATGTTGACCACCCGAATCTTTCTTGATTTATCGTGGGGATTAAATTGGCTTTCTTAATTATATGCTCCAGATCAAACAAGTGTAAAGTTTCTCTGGCATATTCTTCCGCTATTGCAATAGGTCTAATTTGAGGATTTGACGAGTCACCTTGTACCAGAAGAAAGTAATATATGATATTCAAAATGTCATTAATTTTTTCACCACATTTATCGAAAGTAGACGGATGAAGTTCTACACGTAATGGGCTGGCGTCAAACGCTTTAATGTAGCAGAATACTCTGGCATTTCTTGGATTTTTTCTATCCACATATTCAAAGAAGCTCGTTCTCTCCCCCCTGTTTAAATTATAATATGCCCAATGCATATCAGAATTATATTTGTCTATGAGATCCAGATGATTACTTATTATAATATTACTTAAACTATTTTTGACTATAAAAATAGGAATTATATTTTTAAAATTAAAATAATTTAATATCGCATTGATCATTTTCACATACCAATCACCACCAATTAATGGTCCATCTATAAACAGAAGTGTGTTTGGTGGTATATTTTCTTTTAAAAAGTTAACTTTATCCCTTACATATATCTCTTTCGAAGCATATGATATGTCATCAGTTATAATTATTCCATCTGCTATTTGATTCTCTCTTTCAAAAATTTTAGCCTTCGTAAAGAAATAGATAGTAATTAAAGATATCGGAATATACTCGTCATTATAAAGGAATACTACGGTATGAGATGTTAAATAAGCAGTACCCTCAAGCGCACTAAACCTATTGATGGATTCATCGTAAGCTGCTATAAGAGGGTATTCTTTCATTTTCTCCAAACCATTTCTTGCATCTAAACAATATTTATCCTTTTCTTCTAAACATATCAAGTTTCCTTCAGTATCAGGATACTTTTCCAATCTGGCAATTTTAATATTATTTTCTGCATTAATTATTTTGAGATTGATCTTAGATAAATTATCTATCGTTTTTCTATATTCTGCTGGAAAAAATAATGCTTTTTTAAGCGGTTTTTTCGAGTCGCCCAATATCTCTTCTTTATTTTCGTTCTTCATCACATACCACCATAGTCAGATATTACATAACTGCCGCTTTAGTATCTCCAAGATCCTGTGAACTACATCTCAACAAAGAACAATCATGAATAGTCCTCTTAAAAACCTTTCCCCGAAGAAAGGAGAAATAGAAAATCCGGGGCATGGTAGCCCCGGGGAGATTCGAACTCCCGTCGCGGGATCTCTTCAGGGAACCACCTGCGGGTTCCTCAACCTCCTGCGGCCGGTTCCCTTCCAAAGTCCCGCATGCTTGTCCGCTACACCACGGGGCTCCGGAGCCGTGTAGGGCGTGGAGGGATATATTTCTTTCCCGTCCCCCTCAGGGCGCGCGCATGACCCAGATCTCCGTCCCGCGCGGGAGCGCCTCCGCGGTGATTGTCACGTCGCCCCCCACCCGCCTCACCGGCAGGTCGCCAGCGTGCGAGAGGAACTCATCCACCGGCTTCACGGGCAACTTGTACCCCGGCAGGCGGTAGTGCATGGGCACGATCACCCGTGCGCCCACGTCCAGCGCCGTCCTCAGCGCGTCGCGCGGGTCCAGCGTGAAGACGCCCCCCGCGGGCACGAGAGCCACATCCACCTTACCGATCTCCTTCAGCTCCCTCTCGCCCAGGGTATGCCCGAGGTCGCCGGCGTGCATGACTGATATGCCCTCCGCGGTGACCACGTACACGGTGTTGTGTCCCCTCTTTCTTCCGCCGAACTCGTCGTGGTACGTGTGCACGCCCTTTATCCGCACGTGGTTCTCCCACGTGCCGGGCCCGTCCACGAGCCAGTAGTTCCCCTTCACCGCGCCCCTCGCGGCGTGGTCAAAGTGGTCGTGCGTTATGAGAAGTATGTCCGCGCACACCTCCGGCCTCCTGATCCCTATGGACGCCCCGTCGTGCGGGTCTATAACGACGGTCGTGTCCCCCGTCACGATCTCAAAGCATGCATGCCCGTGCCATATGAGCCGCATGTGAAAATCTATTGCTTAATGGTATTAAAAAGTTCTGTGAACTCGTCCAGCCTCCTCTGCGCGAGCAGAACGCTCTTCCTCCACCACTCCACCCTCGCGGGCACCGCGCGCACCGCCCCCCGCAGGGAGTCAAAGACCTTGGGCTTCTTGGAGAGGGCATCTCTCGTTGTCTCCCTCAGCACCCACACGCCTATGGGCACGGCGTACTCCGGCGAGATTTCCCGGTAGACGATCGCCATGGCCCTCCTCCGCCTCCTCCGCAGATGCTCCAGAACGGCCAGACGTATGGCGTAGTACGCCCCCGTCGTGTTCTCCGCGTATCCCCTCCTGCCCTCAGGCCCCTCGTAATCGGACAGAACGGCGGTCTCGGCGGCGAACACCGCGCCCTTCATCCACGCCTCCACGAGTTCAAAGCTCCACGGACCGGGAGCGAGTATCACGCTTATCCTGTTGCCGTAGTATTCCGCCGTGTAGAGTTCCACGGAATCCACGCTCTCGTATTCCCTCACCTCGCGGGCCAGCCACCTGCCCAGGGCATCGTCAACCGCCGTTATGCTCCACCTCGTGGGCACCAGCTTCGGCTTCACACCGAGCAGGCCGGCGGAGAGGAGGCGCTGCATGTGCTCCAGCGGTATGCCCGCGTCGTAGAGCTCGCGGAGCGCCGTCTCGGCTCTCATCCGCTCCTCCACGACCGCGTCCACCCTCCTCGGCACGACGGGGTTGTCCACAACTCTCGCCCTCCTCGCGGGGGCCACGGGCCCGAGGGGATGCAGTACCGCGTCAAAACCCTGCGCCGGGCGGGGCGGCTTCTCCAGAAGCACCTTCGTCTCCACGGGCCTCGCGGAGAGCGCGACCTCCTCCAGAAAGGCGGCCTCCCGCGGCCTGTCCACCCGGACCCTGAACACGGGGCGGATGAGGCGTCCGTAGGCCGTTATCACCTCATCCGCGGGCTTACCGTAGAATGCGGCGGGGTCGGGCGGCGGGACCTCGTCGCCGAGGGGTACGAGGGGGCTGACGTTCACCTCCGGGTAGCCGTGCCTCCCCACGAAGACGGACGGCGGGGAGGGCGAGGATATCTCCCTCACCTCCACCACGCGCGGCATGCGCAATCTGCGGAGTATGGGGCAGTGGTCCAGACCGCAGAGGTTCCGGGCGCCCTTGCATCTGACGCATCGCGAGGTGAGCACCCCTTCACATCACCCTCGGGGAGATAAAGATTTTGCGGTCATGCGGTCGTTAAGGAATTCCAGAGCGAGTTGAAGTAGTCCTCGTAGAGGGCCGCGACATCCTCGTCGCTGATCAGCACCGCCGCCTCGTGGTTCTTGTTCAGGGCGCTCTGCGACCAGTTCGTGGAGCCGACTATCACAACCTCGCCGTCCACGATTATCAGCTTGTCGTGCGTGCGGACGGAGGGCGAGTCCAAGAGAACCTCCGCGCCTCTGTTCTCCAGGTACTCCTTCACCTTCATGTTGTTCTCGCTGATGAAGGATGTGTTATCGCCGTCGTACTCCAGGATCACGCGAACCTCCACGCCGCTCTCCGCCTTGGAGCCCAGGAGATGGACGAGGGACATGACCTCGTTGTCGTAATCATACCACACGATCTCGTACATGACGATGTGCACGCTCACCGCCGCGTCGGATATGGCCCTGTACACCGCGTCGTAGTAATCCCGGTCGTTTATCAGCACCACGTAGTCCCCTGCCTCCAGCGGGGCACCGCTGATGGCCGGCAGCATGACCCACGCGGAGTAAAAGCCCACGGCGAAGGACAGCACCACGGCGACGAAGTACCTCGTGGATGCGCGCATGCAGACGAATGGACCTATCCCCTTAAAAACGTAACCTCGTCGCACACCAGCACGTATCGCCCCTCGTCCTCGAAGTACGTGAGTGTTCCCCTAACCCTCGCCCAGCCCGAGCCGTACACGTCCTGCCCGGGCATGAAGCACTTCAGCGTGTATTCGCCGTCCCTGAGCAGGAAGAACGTCCCCACGCAGTATTCCCCGAGCACGTCCACGACCGCGTGTACCACCTCTCCCTCGTGCTCCTCCATCTCCGCGAGGGATATGTCCTCCGCCTCCATCCCCTGCACGTCGGGGTAGAGCCCATAGGCGGTGGCATCTATCTCGTAGCGGTCCGCCATCACCACCCTCCCGTAGAGGTGCATAGACGTGCCCTCCACGTCGCCCTGAAACAGAACGCGCGCCGTGGCCGTGCCGTCACTGACCAGATACACGCCCTCGTAGTAGTGCGCGGAGAAGGAGAAGGCGCTGCCCTCAACGACCACCTCCAGGCCCCTGTAATACCACGGGTTGCGCAGGAGAAGTTCCGCGGTCACGCGGCCGGGCGGAGAGAGCACGGAGATGTCGCCCTCCCTCTTCACGCTTATCTTCCCCCGGCTCACCACGCCGGCCACGCGTACCTCCGCGCCCGGTACGAGGTCTGCGGGGACCGTCCGCGCCAGAAAGGCGGCCTCGCCCGTCCCATCCCTCACCACGCCGTAGACCCAGCGCCCCTCCCGCATCTCCACGAGAAGCCCGCGGACGGCCACGTACTCCCCCTCGCGGCTGTGTACAGAGAGCGCGGGGACCTCCTCCGGAACGGCCGTGTAGCTGAGCGCCCCGACGACGAGTATGGAAAACAGGGAGGCGATGAACAGAACGGCGGAGCCCCTCCTGAAGTCGGGGTCAGCACTCATAGGGCTCATCACCGGTCAGATGACCCTCTTCTCATCATCCCCCGGGGAGTTTAAATTTTGAGAGGAGGGATTATTCGCCCTCTCCCTCGCCCGACTCCGGGCTTTCACCCTGCCCCTCCCCGGTCTCCTCCTCGTGTTTTTCCTCGGCCCCCTCCTCCTCGGGCTCCTCTTCCTTTTCAGGCCTCTTCATGAAGGTCTCCACGAAGGTGACTGTGTAGTTCCCGACCCTCTCGCGTATCTCGCCCACCATGGAGAACTTCGCCTGGAGCCACTCGCGGTCGTACTTGCAGACATCGGGGAGCGTTATGCGTATCTCGTCGTCCGTCATCTCGATCTCCAGGGCGTCCATGCCCTTGCCGTAGACCATCTCGTATATGGCGCGGACCTTCTCCACGGGGTCCTCAACGACCTCCCTGAGGATGAGACGGAACTTCAACTTCCTCCCCGCGAGGGGGTGATTGTAGTCCACAACGACCCTGCTCGGCGAGACGGAGAGCACCTTCCCCTTCTTGTTGTTTATCACGACCTCCATACCTGGGCGGGGCGTGATATCGTTCTTCTCAAACTCCCTGTAGGAATGCACCTTTATGAGTTCGGGGTTGCGCACGCCGTAGCCCTTCTCCGGAGGAACTTCAATCTCCTTCTCCTCGCCGGGGGCCATCTCCATGAGGGCCTCATCCACGCCCTTTATGAGTCGCCCCTCGCCCACGACTGTGACCATGGGGCGGTACTCCCTTTCGGGGTCGTGCACCCCCTGTTCCTTAGCCACATCCTCCATCGTGGTATCGTAGACCTCCTCGTTATCGCCCTCTATGACCCAGAGCACGTAGTCCAGCCGCACGATATCGCCCTTTTCCATAGCGCACCACTTGTCCACCGTATCGCCGGTGTTTATATAAATATTGCTCACCCCGGGTTGAGTAGGATTCCCCCAGAGATATGAAAAAGAAGGAGTTTATTATCTGAATGGACTCTCCGCGATTTGATAGGTCCTGTCGCCGTAATCCCACACAACACCCCTGAACTTCACCTTTTATTCTATGCTTTTACGAGTTTGATAACCACTTCCGTGGTCAACGTGTGCTCGTCGTACCACCCGAATATCCATTTCTTGCCGTAGGTGAGGGTGGCTTTCACTGTGAGGGTATGGTTCTGAACATCTGTGGAGTTCGCGTCGTCATATAGAAACCAGACAACAATATACCATCCAATTCCGACGGTATCGGAATCTCTCACAGGAACGCATTTTATATACGCATACCCTGTTTCGCCAGAGGACACCGTTCGTCCATCTTTGACAATACCCGCATTGATGCCTTTCAAATCCAGCAGTATGACGGCTGCGCAGGCATCCCCCACTTTCCCGGGCACCCTGTCCCTGGACACGCCGAGCCAGAGATACCTTATGGTGTATCCGCCGGTATTTCCCCCCTGGACTATGGCCGATGGTTTCACCTGTATGAAATCCGCTTCTCCACCGCCGACCCCCGGGACATATGTATAGCTTAAAACTCTTACAATAAGGGTTATCGCAAATCCATCGCCCTGAGACCCATCACCTGCCATCAGGTTCAAATTATGTTGAGAGTACGGAGTTCTGTTCACAACCACGGTGTTGCTTAACCCACTCACATCCACGTCTGGGACCTCCAGTTGATTCGGTATGGGCTTCACTTCCTCTGCCGTCAGCGCGCTCCACGCGTAAACGCCTGCGAGCAGGGTGACAATGAACACAGCCCCGACGATCGCCGTTTTTCTACGATCCATCCGTACCACCCTCCGGATATGCCGTGTCTATCATCCAGAATAAAGGATCACAAACATATAAGCATTTTCATTTAATGTATGAAAAGGTTTTATGACATATATTGGTCTGAATATGGGGATTTCTCTCTTCCCCATTCAGACCTGCCGCCTCACCCCCGCGCACGCCCGTAGCCGCCTCCGCCAGGGGTCTCTATCCTCACCACGTCGCCGGGCTTCAGTGCCACTGTGGTCTTCGATTTAAGAGGTATGACCTTTCCACCCCTGAGCAGCAGGTTCAGGCCCGGCTTCCCGTCGCCGCCCCCTGAGGCCCCTCTCGGCGCGAAGGCGCGCCTCTCGCTCTGGATGGAGAGGGTGGCGGGCTGGAGACACATGATCTCCCTGATTATCCCGTCGCCGCCCCTGTACCTCCCCTCTCCGCCGCTCCCGTCCCTTATGGAGTAGCGGAGGACGCGGAGCGGATACGAGGTCTCTATGACCTCCACAGGCGTGTTCAGGGTGTTCGTCATGTGCGTGTGAACCGCCGAGGTCCCGTGGGAGTGTGGCGTGGCGCCCGCGCCCCCGCCTATGGTCTCGTAGTATGTGAAGTTCTCGTTGCCTATGCATAGATTGTTCATGGTGCCCTGCGACTGCGCGGGTATCTCCCCCGGGAGGGCCTCGCTCAGGGCGAGCAGCAGCACGTCCACTATCCTCT
>Ga0209426_1000484_pt1 | contig 39882 bp, 42 predicted proteins | sample Deesub1362B_J571_FD_187697 | JGI IMG/M metagenome (GOLD analysis project Ga0209426, IMG submission 187697) | Deep oceanic, basalt-hosted subsurface ecosystem from Juan de Fuca Ridge flank, Pacific Ocean, CORK Borehole 1362B_J2.571 (SPAdes)... ...
AGATCCATCCACGGCGGCTCGCCGACATATTCCATGCCGATCTCGACGCTGAACTCGCCCCAGGCCGGCCGCGAGCCCCGCCACGATTTGCGGAAGAACTCATAGATCAGCGGCTTGTAGTACTTGCCCTGGGTGGTCAGGCCATCGACCACGAGAGTGAGCTCGCCGCCCGCCTCGCGGGCGCGGACCTTGCCGTGGTGGGTCCAGTCGTCTTCCAAGCGTCGGAGCCTCGGGTGGGGATCGCGGTGATCCGGCCAAGAACCAGAACCGCGCCGGCAAGGAAAGCCCGATCAGCGTCGCGGGCCGTTTCCCGACCGCCTAGCGGCTAAGCCTGAGCCATTTCGAGGAGCTTCAGGACGGTGTTCCAGTTGCGGGCCGTCCCGACCGGCGTCGCGCTTGGACTTCTTCCAGTCGCGGTCAAGCACCGAGTCCGCCATGCTGATCGGCATGTCGATATAGAGCTCGCGCCCTCGCGCCGCGAAGCGTTCCGGGCCGGTGATCGCCGCGCGCAGGATATCCTCGTCGCCGGCCGGCAGCGGCGTCTTCATGAAGGTGACCAGCACGTGGCTGGGATGGTCCAGCGCCTCGCTTTGAAACGGATTGGCCGCGACGATGGCGCTCAGCTCGGCCGGCGAGCGGATCATGAAGTCGGTGCGCAGGCCGATCCTGCCCGCCAGGGCGTCCTCCAGCCGCGCTTCCAAGGCCGGACCGCCGGGGTCCTCGCCCCACAGCAGAAGATTGCCGCTGGCCAGATAGGTCTTGGCCGCGGGGAAACCCTTATCCTGGGCGACGCCGAGCAGGTCTTCCTTCAGCACCTTGCGCTTGCCGGTGTTGACCGACCGCAGCAGCGCCACATGGACCGGCAAGCTACAGCCCTTCGACCCGAACGGCCGTGCCGTAGGCCAGCACCTCGGTGATGCCTTCCATGATCTCATTGGCGTCGTAGCGCGCGGCCAGGATGGCGTTGGCCCCGACCTCCCGGGCGTGCTGCACCAGGAGCTCATAGGCCTCCTGGCGCGCCGTCTCGGCCAGCTTGGTGTAGATTGACAGATTGCCGCCGAAAATCGACTGGATGGCCCCGCCGACATTGCCGACCACGCTGCGCGAGCGGACGGTCACGCCCCGCACCAGGCCCAGATGTTCGACGATGCGATAGCCGGGCAGATCGTTGGTCGTGACGACGAGCATGGGCGCCTCCCAAAGCCTTTCCCATCTGATTGATCCAATCAGATGGGATGAAAAGGTCTCTAAATCAAAAGTTTAGAGCATCTTTCGATCCGATAACCGTTTCACACTTATCGGAAAATGCTCTAGCCGCTTCGGTATAACGAACACCGTTGTCCGGCGCCATGGCGTTGCGAACCGTGGCCCCAGGGTCTAGACCGCGCTCGACCGTTTTTCCGGAGATCGCCCGCATGACCGCCACGCGCACCGAGACCGACACCTTCGGCCCGATCGAAGTCGCTTCCGACCGCTATTGGGGGGCCCAGGCCCAACGCAGCCTCGGCAACTTCAAGATCGGCTGGGAGAAGCAGCCCCTGCCGGTCGTCCGCGCCCTGGGCGTCGTCAAGCGCGCCGCCGCCGAAACCAACTTCAAACTGGGCAAGCTGGACGCGGGCCTGAAGGACGCCATCGTCCAGGCCGCCAACGAGGTGATCGACGGGAAGCTGAACGACCACTTCCCGCTGGTCGTCTGGCAGACGGGTTCGGGCACCCAGTCGAACATGAACGCCAACGAGGTGATCTCGAATCGCGCGATCCAGATCCTGGGTGGCGAGATGGGCAGCAAGAAGCCCGTCCACCCGAACGACCACGTCAATATGAGCCAGTCGTCGAACGACACCTATCCTACGGCCATGCACGTGGCGTGCGCCGAGCAGATCGTCCACGACCTGATCCCGGCGCTGAAGCATCTGCACGCCGCCCTCGACGTCAAGGCCAAGGCCTGGAACGACATCATCAAGATCGGCCGCACCCACACCCAGGACGCCACGCCGCTGACCCTGGGCCAGGAGTTCTCGGGCTACGCCCAGCAGGTCGCCAACGGCATCGAGCGCATCGAGCAGACCCTGCCCAAGCTGATGCAGCTGGCCCAAGGCGGCACCGCCGTCGGCACCGGCCTGAACGCTCCGATCGGCTTCGCCGAGGGCGTGGCCGAGGCCATCGCCGCGATCACCGGCCTGCCCTTCACGACCGCCCCGAACAAGTTCGAGGCCCTGGCCGCCCACGACGCGATGGTGTTCAGCCACGGCGCGATCAACACCGTCGCCGCCAGCCTGTTCAAGATCGCCAACGACATCCGCTTCCTGGGCTCGGGTCCCCGCGCCGGCCTCGGCGAGCTGGCCCTGCCGGAAAACGAGCCGGGCAGCTCGATCATGCCGGGCAAGGTCAACCCGACCCAGTGCGAAGCCCTGACCCAGGTCTGCGTGCAGGTGTTCGGCAACCACGCCGCCATCACCTTCGCCGGCAGCCAGGGTCACTTCGAGCTGAACGTCTTCAACCCGGTGATGGCCTACAACTTCCTGCAGTCGGTCCGCCTGGTCGCCGACGCCGCGATCAGCTTCACCGACAACTGCGTGGTCGGCATCGAGCCGCGCATCGACAACATCAAGCACGGCGTTGAAAACAGCCTGATGCTGGTCACGGCCCTCAACGGCCGCCTTGGCTATGACATCTGCGCCAAGATCGCCAAGACGGCGCACAAGAACGGCACCACCTTGCGCCAGGAAGCCGTTGGCGGCGGCTACCTGACGGACGAGGAGTTCGACCAGTACGTCCGCCCGGAAAAGATGGTCTCGCCGGGCTGATGCTCCAAATCGTTCGTCTGTTCGACGAACCGCCGGATGGCTTCGACAACCTTGTCGCCGAGGCCTCCGGCGAAGGCGTGCGCAACATGGCCCTGCTGGCCGAGGACTGGCGGAACGGCGCGCGCTTCCAAGACGACGGCGAGGCCCTCCTCGCCGCGTTCCTGGCCGGAGAACTGGCGGGGATCGGCGGGCTCGCCGTCGAACCGGCGTCCTCACAGCCGGCGCGCCGCCTGCGCCGCTTCTATGTCCGCCCCGCTGTGCGCCGATCCGGCGTCGCCAGCGCGCTCGCCTCGGCCTTGATCCACGAGGGCTTCGACAGCGTGAACCTGCTCACCGTCAACGCCCGCGCCTCCGAAGCCGCCGCGCCCTTCTGGGAGGCTCAGGGGTTTGTTCCGGACGCGGGCGGGCCATGGACGCACTTGATGCGGAAGGGGTAATACAACCTCCGCAACACATGCTATCCAGAACTGCATGACCGCACTGGACCGTCCTTACTGGATCGAAGCTCGACTGGAGCGGCGGGAAGACTGGGATGACGCCGTTTATCCGTTCAACCTTCCAGTTATTCGCGACTTGGATGCGGTCGCGTTCCATCCTCGCGTGACCTTCCTAGTTGGTGAGAATGGCTCGGGCAAATCGACACTGATTGAAGCGCTGGCCGTGGCCTGGGGCTTCAACGCCGAAGGCGGGTCCACCGGAGTTAACTTTGCGACCCGTGCTTCTCACTCGCCGCTCTCTCGGCATATCCGACCGGTGCGCGGGCACCTCCGGCCCATCGACGGCTATTTCTTGCGGGCGGAAAGCTTCTTCAACGTCGCCAGCTACATCGAGGACGTCGGCGTGACCGGCTATGGTGAGATCCCCCTTCATGAGCAGTCGCACGGCGAGGCCTTTTTCGCGCTGTTCGACAATCGCTTCCGGGGCGATGGCCTCTATATCCTGGACGAGCCCGAGGCGGCGCTATCGCCTCAACGCCAATTGTCGTTCCTGGCAAGGCTGCACGAATTGGTGATGGCCCGGTCACAGTTCATCATCGCCACCCATTCACCGATCCTGTTGGGCTATCCCGACGCCTGGATTTACCAGGCTTCGGAACGCGGTCTTGAGCGGGTGGAATATGAGGACACCGAGCATTTCCAGGTGACGCGCAACTTCCTCAATCGTCGCCAGACCTTCCTGGATGTGCTGCTGTCGGATGACGAATAGGCATGCTAGCTTCCCGCCCCATGGACGCGCCCGAATTCAACGTCGGCATTGAACCAGAGCTGCTGGCTCAGGCCGAAAAGCTTGGTCTCTCGGTCGCGGGCATGAGCGAGGCGCGGCTCAGGGTGCATCTCCAGAAGATCGACCCCGCCGGCGCCGCGGATCGCGCCCGCCGGTGGGCGCAAGAGAACGCCGAGGCGATCGCGGAGCATAACCGCTTCATCGAGGAGCACGGCCTGCTCTCGGATCATCTGCGGACCTGGTGATTGCGCCAGTTCGATCTCTACGAGAATCCGATCGCGAGGATGCGGACGGCCGTGCCGTTCGTGGTCGTTCTATCCTCGCACCTCGTCGCCGGACTGACGGAAGCGATCGTCGCGCCCGTCCTAAAAGGTCGGATGACAGCCGTCAGTGGCTTCGAAATCCCTCTGGAACGTGACGGTGACGTCCTACTGATCAGCGTCACGGGCATGATCTCGATCCGTCAGACCGATCTCCGTCGCCGGATCGGTTCAGCGGCCGACCATGAAGACGCCATCCGCCGCGCTATCGACCGGCTGTTCACCGGCTTCTAAACCCGGCGGACGTTCCGTCCGATCGGAGCCAGGGCGATGTAGGCCAGTTGGACGTCCTTGATCGCGAACGGGATGCCGATGATCGAGACGGCCTCGGCGGCGGCGACCACCACATGGCCCAGCGCCAACCACCAGCCGGCCAGGATGAACCAGATGATGTTCATCAGCCCGCCCAGCGCGCCCGTGCCCAGGTCGGGTCCCTCGCGACGGACGATCTCCTTGCCGAAGGGCCACAGGGCGAAGCCGGCGATCCGCCAGGCCGCGCCGGCATAGGGCAGGCCCACGATGGTGATGGCCAGCAGGACGCCGGCGACGAACCAGCCGAAGGCCATCGCCAGACCGCCGCAGATGGCCCACAGCACATTCAGGATGAAACGGATCACGGTATTGAGCCCCCAAAATTCAGGCTTCGCGCCCTAAGTCCGAGTTGGCCCCGTCGGCCTTCGAAGTCGAGGCCCAAGGACCATCATGACGTCGAATTCACCGAGATCAGGCCCGGCGGCTGACCGCGAAGTCGGCGAGGCTTTCCAGCGCCTCGCGCCAGTCGTTGGCCGGAAACACCGCCAGCGCGGCCTTGGCCTTGTCGGCATAGTCGGCGGCCAAGTCCAGCGTGGCGTCCAGGGCGCCCGAGCCGATGATCAGCTCGCGGGCCCGGCGGAAGTCGGCCTCGGTCTGCTCGCGGCGGCCGATGGCGCGCTCCCAGAACTCGGCCTCGCGGGGCCCCGAACGGGCGATGGCCAACAGCAGCGGCAGGGTCGCCTTGCCCTCGCGGAAGTCGTCGCCGGCGTTCTTGCCCAAGGTCTCGGTCGCGCCGCCATAGTCCAGGGCGTCGTCGGCCAACTGGAAGGCCAGGCCGAGGTTCAGGCCATAGGCCTTGAGCGCGGCGGCCTTGTCGGGCTCGACGCCGGCCGAAACCGCCCCGGCTTCGGACGCCGCGGCGAACAGCTCAGCGGTCTTGGCCTGGATGATCTCCAGATAGACGGCCTGCGAAAGGTTCAGATCGTGGCTGCGCATAAGCTGCAGCACCTCGCCCTCGGCGATGACGCGGCTGGCGCGGGCCAGGATCTCCAGCGCCTTCATCGAGCCGGTCTCGACCATCAGCTCGAAGGCGCGGGCGAACAGGAAATCGCCGACCAGCACGCTCTGCGCCGCGCCCCAGATCAGGTGCGCGGCGACCTTGCCCCGGCGCAGCTGGCTGCCGTCGACCACGTCGTCGTGCAGCAGGGTGGCGGTATGGATGAACTCGACCGAAGCGGCCAGCTTCAGGCAATGATCGTTATCGGAGCCCGCCAGCCGCGCGGCGGCGACGGTCAGTAGCGGCCGCAAGCGCTTGCCGCCGGCCGCGATCAGATGCTCCGCCAGCGCCGGAATGATCGGCACGTCGCTTTGCATCCGGTCGGTGATCAGCGCGTTGACGCCCGCCATGTCGGTCTCGGCGAGGCGCACGAGACGATCCACCGAGCCCGACGTCCGGGGGAGGGTCGCTGTCGCTGCGTCCAAAACGATCGTCTCCTTGCGCCGTTCCCCGCACGAACCGTTGCGAGGGACAATGGTGGCGGGATAGGTCAGGGTCAAGGCGAGCACAAGGCCTAGAAAGCATTGGACCACACGGGGATCAGCGAGGATCGGGTTCTGGGCGGCCGGGTGAGGCTCCGCCAGAGGGCCGATGGCTACCGGGCCGGCATGGACGCCGCCCTGCTGGCGGCGGCTTGCGACTCGCTTCCGGCGCAACGTGTGATCGAGCCCGGCTGCGGAGTCGGCGGCGCCCTGCTGGCCGCCGCCGCGCGACGTCCCGGGGTCTTGTTCCAGGGCGTGGAGCGTGACCCCGCCGCCGCCGCCCTGGCGGCCGAGAACGCGGCGCTGAACGGCTTCGAGGACCGGGTGTCGATCCTCCAGGGCGATGTCGAGGCTGGCTTCCGGACGCTGGCCCTGCCCGTTTTCGACGCGGTGATGGCCAATCCGCCCTTCTTCGACGACCCGGCCGCGCTGCGCGCCCCCGCCCCGGCCAAGAGCGGCGCCTGGATGGCCGACGGAGGCCTGGCCGCCTGGACCGGATTCTGCCTGAAGGCGGTGCGCGAGGGCGGAACCATCACCCTGATCCACCGCGCCGACCGTCTGGCCGACATCCTGGCGGGCCTGGGCCCCAAGGCCGGATCCTTCCGCATCCGTCCCATCGCGCCGTTCGCCGACGCCCCCGCCAAGCGCGTCATCGTCCGAGCCGTCAAGACCGGCAAGGTGCCGCTGGTCCTGCTGCCGCCCCTGGCGCTGCACGACCGCGAGGGCGGCAAGCATACCGCCGAGGCCGAGGCCATTCTCAGGGGCGAGGCGGCGCTGGCGTGGTGAGCGGCGGACCGCCACGCTCCTGGATCGATTTCAGATAGGCGACGATCGCCGTCACATCGGCCGGCGGGAAGGTCCATTCGGGCATCGGACCGTGGCCCACGGCAAGGCCCTCGGCCAGGCCTTCGCTCAACGCCTCCACGTCATAGCGTTCGTTCAACCGGCGGAACCGGGGCGCGCTCGGGTTGGGGCTGTCCCCGGTCGTCGTGACCGCGTGGCACACGGCGCAATGACGAGAGACCAAGGCCTTGCCGCGCGCGATCAGTTCGGGCGACGAGGCTTCCTGCCCGGCGGCCGCGCCGACCAGCAGCAGGCTCGCGACCACGGCGCTCACGCTCGCGAAAACGGCTTTCGTCACATCGCTCCTCCTCAACCTCCCAATTCTGGGACCGTGGCGGCGGGCCGCCTTGACGCACATCAAGGGACCGATGGAACGACGCCTACTCCGCGTACAGCGCCAGCGCCTCAAGGCACAGTTCCAGGCCCGTCAGATCGCGCAGGGGGTCCTGGGTCACGATCACGAACAGCCGCCGCGCCTCGCCCCACAGCATCACCGTTTCGGGCAGGCCGTGATCCTCGATCGCGCAGCCTTCGCCATCGCGCCAGACGCGGTTCTCGTCCAGGGTCGCGCCCAGCTGCGCGTCGACGCGGGCGACATATTCGGCCTGGGTTTCGTCGGCCACGTTCAGATAGGCGAAGATCGGCTTGCCCAGACCCGCCAGCACCCCGGCCTCGAACACCGTGGCGGTGTCGGCCGAGGGGCCTCGAAACGGCGTAAGGTTGACGATGGCCGCGTCGGCCTGGCGCAATTGCGCCATGCGGGCGGCGTAGAAGTGTCGGGCCTCGAGCTCGTCTCCGCCCTCGCCAGCCGGCAGCCGCGCGGGATCGATGACCTCGAGGCCGGCGTCGAGGCACAGGGCCCGCTGGCGGGCCGCCTGGATTTCGGTGTCGGGGAGCCAGGCTTCGGGGCCGGCCAGCCATAGGGAACGGACAGGGCGCATGGGCCTTAGGTCTGGTCCCGGGCTCCCCCTGTCAATGTCCGTCGGAGATTCGATTGAGATCCATCGCGCGAAGAACCCTCCTGGCTCTCCCCGCCCTCTTGGCGGCGCGTCCCGTCCTCGCCGCCCAGCCCCAGCCCTGGCTGGCCTATGAACGGCGGCTGCGCGAGCGCCTGAGCGACCCGCCCGGCGGCGATTTCGACGCCGACTTCGAACAGACGCTGCTGGACCTCAACAACATCTTCCGCGACCGCCAAGGTTCCCGCGCCCTGGCCTGGGATCCGGGCCTGGCCCTGGCCGCCCGCGCCCACGCCGCCGACATGGGCGCGACCGAGGTCTTCGACCACGTGACCCGCGAGGGCTATACGCCCGCCGGCCGCGTCGGCCTGCTGGCCCGCGACCTGGTCGGCGCGGCGGGCGAGAACATCGCGATGCGCCTCAACGCCTCGGGACCGGTGACGCCAGACCAGATCATGGGCCAGTGGAAGGCCAGCCCCGGCCACCGCGCCAACCTGCTGGCCGCGGGTTTCACCCACGTGGGCTATGGCGTTCTGCGCCAGGGTCCGCGCGTGATCGCCGTCGGCGCCTATGCCGAGGTCGCCGCGCGCCTGGCCGCCCCGGCCCCGCTCCGCGTCGGCGCGACCGACCAGATCGCCCGCGCGCTGGCCAACGCCACGCCGACGATCCGGCAGTTCTCGGTCTCCGAACCGGGCGGCGAGATGCTGACGGCGACCTATCTCGAGGGCGTTCCCGGCCAGCCGCCGCCGACCTTGGCGGCCGGCGCCTGGCAGCTCAGACCGCACCTCTCGACGGGCGAGCATCGGTATCAGGTCGCCTGGGGTCCCGTCTTCGTGCTGAGCTAGAAGCCGGCCGCGAGCAGAGCGTCCAGCTGGTTGAACTGCTCGGGCAGGCCGGCGGCCGAGCCCTGAATGGCCTCGTCGCAGGCTTCCTTGCTGGGATAGAGCTCGCTCAGCGTCAGCAGCGTCTGGCCGTCCCGCTCTTCGAACGTCACCGTGGTGAGCGCGGCGTCGTCCCCGCTCTCCTCATTGGTCCAGACGATGCGCGAGGGTGGCGTGACCTCCAGGTACCTGCCGAAGAACGCCATGGAATTGGCCGCGTCCAGGCCAAACTCCAGGCGATAGGCGCCGCCAGTGCGGACGTCCATCTCGCAAGCCCGCAGGGGAACGCCCAGAGTCTCCGGAACCCACCAGCGCCGAAACAGCTCGGCCCTGCTCCAGGCCTCGAACACGATGCGCGGCGGCGCGTCGAAGATCCGCGTGACGACCAGTTCGCGGTCCGACTTGCGGGTCACCACCGTGCGCCCCGTCTCGGGCGCGTCGTTATGTCCGTCCATTCGCCTCTTCCTCGCGTTTCAGGTCCTCGACGACCTTGTCCAACTCATCGAAGCGAAGCGCCCAACGACGGCGATACCGCTCGATCCAGGCCGCCTCCGCCGCAAGCCCATCCGCGCCCAGCCGGCAGGTCCTCACCCGTCCGACCTTCTCGGTCTTCACCAGACCCGCCTCTTCCAAGACCGCGACGTGCTTCTTCATGCCTGTCAGGGTCATCTGGAACCGGTTGGCGAGCTCCGTGATCGAGGCCTCCCCGCGCTCAAGTTCCTCCAGCACCCCGCGCCGGGTGGCGTCGGCGAGGGCGGAAAACGAGGCGTCAAGCCGGGCGGCTACATACTGAACCATTGAGTTCAGTAATGCACGCGGCGCGACCGCGCGCAAGCCCCAACGAAAAGCCCCCGGCCTGGGAGGGCCGAGGGCTTCGCGGGATTTAAGCTTGGGTACTAAAGGCGGATTAGTTCTTGGCCTGGTCGACCAGCTTGTTCTTGGCGATCCAGGGCATCATGCCGCGCAGGCGCGCGCCGACTTCTTCGATGGCGTGCTCGTTCGAGCGGCGACGGGTCGCCTTGAACGAGGGCTGGCCAACGGCGTTTTCCAACATGAAGTCGCGCACGAACTTGCCCGACTGGATGTCCTCCAGAACCCGCTTCATCTCGGCCTTGGTCTCGGCGGTGATGATGCGCGGACCCGTCACGTACTCGCCGTACTCGGCGGTGTTCGAGATCGAGTAGTTCATGTTGGCGATGCCGCCCTCGTACATGAGGTCGACGATCAGCTTCAGCTCGTGCAGGCACTCGAAATAGGCCATTTCCGGCGCGTAACCGGCTTCCACCAGCGTCTCGAAGCCGGCGCGGACCAGCTCGACCGTGCCGCCGCACAGGACGGCCTGCTCGCCGAACAGGTCGGTCTCGCACTCTTCGCGGAAGTTGGTCTCGATGATGCCCGACCGGCCGCCGCCGATGGCGCTGGCATAGGCCAGGCCGATATCGAGGGCGTTACCGGTGGCGTTGTGGTGCACGGCGATGAGGCACGGGACGCCGCCGCCCTTCTGGTATTCGCCGCGAACCGTGTGGCCCGGGCCCTTCGGGGCGACCATCAGCACGTCGATGGTGTCCTTCGGCTCGATCAGACCAAAGTGGACGTTCAGGCCGTGGGCGAACAGCAGGGCCGCGCCGTCGCGGATGTTCGGAGCGATCTCATGCTTGTAGATCGCGGCCTGATGTTCGTCCGGCGCCAGGATCATGATCATGTCGGCCCAGCCGGCGGCCTCGGCGACGGTCATGACCTTCAGGCCCTCGCCCTCGGCCTTTTTCGCGGTCGGCGAACCGGCGCGCAGCGCCACGGCGACGTTCTTGATACCCGAGTCCCGAAGGTTGAGCGCGTGCGCATGACCTTGCGAACCATAGCCTACGATCGCGATCTTCTTGTCCAAGATACGAGCGATGTCGGCGTCGCGGTCGTAGTAGACGCGCATATTTTTCTCCAGGACTGGTCAATCAAGGTCGCCACGCGCAACGGCAAAGCGACAAAGGCCGGGCGTTTGAGCGTTTTTTTGCCGTTTCGTCAAGGTGAAGCCGACAGAACGCCGAAATGCCGAGGCTCTCGCGGCCCCGTTTTAGGCGCTTCGGCGCGGAACCGCCATGCCAACGGTCGGCAAACGCTGTTCCGACGCCCCGGACGCGAACGAAATCGGGGCGGAAGCTCGCGCCTCCGCCCCGTCTCGACGACCCGTCACGGATCACGCCAAGCTTACCAGAACAGATCGGCCCAGACGCTCAGCACCTGGCCGGTCCAGACGTCGACCAGCAGCGCGTCGTCGCCGACCCGGACCCACTCGCAGCCGATCGGCGGCTGAGGCAGGCCGTACTGCCAGGCGTTCAGATAGTAGTAGCTGCCGTACCAGCCGCCCGGCAGGTACTCGCCGAACACCCAGCGGTGGACGTACCAGCCGCGCGGATAGCGATAGGCCGGCGCCCGGTAGCGCTCGATGGCCCTATAGCTGGGGCGATAGCTCCAGCGATCGTATTGGGGACGGCCGCGGTCGCGATCACGGAACTGGCCCTGACCTGGGCGGTGATCGCCCCGGTCCCAGCCGCCACGATCCCAACCGCGATCCCAACCGCCGCGGTCGGGGCCGCGGTTGTCCGGACGCCCGTCGTGGTTCCAGTCGCCCCTGTTCCAATCGCCGCGACGGTCGGGGCCGCCACGGCCCCAGTCACGGTCGCCGTTGTTGGGCGGCGGCGGTCCGGGCTGAGGGCGCGGCGGAGTCGGCGCCGGCGAAGGCTGGGGCGGCGGGCGGTTGTTCCAATCCGGACGCCCGCCGCCGTTCCAGCCGGGACGGTCGCCGCCGCGACCCCAGTCGCGGCCCGGGCCAGGTTGAGGCTGCTGCTGAGGCTGGCCCGGGGCTGGCCCCGGTTGGCCGCCCCGGTTCCAGCCGCCGGGTCCATGGTCGCCGCCGCGCCCGCCGCCTTGCCAGCCGCCACGATCGCCGCGCGGGCCACCCTCGCGCTGAGGCTGTCCCGGCTGCTGCTGATCCTGAGCGACCACCGCGCCGGCGGCGCCGGCGTGGGCCGCGGCGCCGCTCAACAGCGAGAGCGCCAGGGCGGTCGTGATCAGACGTTTCATTTCATGCTCCAAGGGCCTTGAGGCCGGCCCGGGCTTGTCCCTTGATATCAGTCTCGGATTCGCCGGATGAACCGGGCTTGAACGGAATAACGCCCAAGGAGCCTGAATGACCGCGCATCCCAATGACGTCGTCAGCTTCTGGCGCCAGGCCGGACCCGCCAAGTGGTTCAAGAAGGACCCCGCCTTCGATCAGGCCATCGCGCTGAAGTTCGAGCAGACCCACTACCGCGCCTCGATGCGACGCTACGACGGCTGGAACGAGACGCCGGTCGGGGCGCTGGCCCTGCAAATCCTGCTCGATCAGTTCCCCCGCAATATGTACCGCGACACGCCGCACGCCTTCGCCACCGATCCATTGGCCCGGATGTTCGCCCGCGCCGCCATCGCCGCCGGTCACGACCAGGACGTGGCGATCGAACCCGACCTGCGGCGGTTCTTCTATCTGCCGTTCGAACACTCCGAGTCTCTGGTCGACCAGGAGTTCAGCGTCGAGCTGTTCGCCGCCTTGCAGGCCGACACCGGCGACGAGGAGTCGATGAAGTTCGCCCTGCTCCACCGCGACATCATCGCCCGCTTTGGTCGCTTCCCTCATCGCAACCCCGGCCTGGGGCGCGAGACGACCGAGGCCGAGCAGGCCTTTCTCGATGACGGAGGCTTCGCGGGTTAGATCGGCTTCATGGGGCACGCTCAATCTTGGCGCGCTCCGGCTGTCCATGTAGGTTGCGCCCGAACGCCATCAGGCCCACCAGGGAAACGATATGAAAGCCTTCCGCAGCGCGCTGACCGTCGGTCTGGCGCTTACTGTCCTGACGCCCGAGATCGTCTTCGCCCAGGCCAAGGCCAGCAAGGGCCAGCAAATGCAGACGCAGGCGTCGGGCGAGGTTCCCCATTGCTCGCGCAAGCTGGGCACGCTGTCGATCGTCGACGGCGACGATCCCAGCGGCTGGACCCAATACAATCTCGCCTCGCCGCAGAAGGTGCTGCGCGCCATTGTCCAGCGCTCGGGTTGCTTCAACCTTGTCGATCGTGGCGTTGGCCTTAGCGCGGCCCAGAAAGAGCGCAATATCGAAGGCAACCTCGGCCTGCAGCGCGGCTCCAATGTCGGCCAGGGTCAGGTCAAGGCTGCCGACTACGTGCTGGTGGCCGAGGTCCAGGGCAGCAACAGCAATGTCGGCGGCGGCGCGGTGGCCGGCGCCATCGGCGGTCTGATCGGCGGTCGCGTCGGCGGCCTGGTCGGCGGCATCAAGACCAAGAAGCTGGAAGCCAACACCGTGCTGTCGCTGACCAATGTCCGCACCACCGAGACCATGTCGGTGGCCGAGGGCTATGCGGTGAAGAACGACATCGGCTGGGGCGCGGGCGGCGGCCTGGGCTTCGCCGGCGCGGTCGGCGGCGGTTACGAAGACACCGACATCGGCCGCATCGTCACCCTGTCGTTCATCAACGCCTACACCAAAATGGTCGGCGATCTGGGTCTGCTCTCGCAGGGCGGTCCCGCCGCCGCGGCGGCCCCGGCCAAGACCTTCACCGCCCAGCGCCCCGTGGCCTTGCGCGCCGCCCCTGTCGCCGGCGGCAAGCTGATCCGCACCCTCCCCGCCGGCGCCATCGTCTACCCGACCGGCAAGCAGCAGGAACTGTGGTGGGAAGTGGCCGACGAGAACGACAATGTCGGCTGGGTGCTGAACACCGGCCTCGCGCCGAGCAAGTAAGGTCCTTGGCCCCTTCCCCCTTGCGGGGAAGGGGTTGGGGATGGGGGCGCCGGCTCCGTATCGGTCGGAGCCAGCGCGGACACCCCCACCCCTGCCCCTCCCCGCAAGGGGGAGGGGATCTGACATTGGGATCGTTTGCGTCCATCTGTGGATCGCTTCGGGCGCCGCAGTGTTCAACGACGTGATTCGCCCCCAAAGTCGTCCACATGACCACCGCCGTCCTCGACGTCCCAAAAGCCGCCGCCGACCATCCCGAGCGGCAGTACCTCGCGCTCCTCGCCGACATCCTCGAAAAGGGCGTCCAGCGCGGCGACCGCACGGGCACCGGCACGCTGGGCGTGTTCGGCCGGCAGATCCGCTTCGACCTGGCCAAGGGTTTCCCGGTCCTGACCACCAAGAAGCTGCACCTGCGCTCGATCATCATCGAGCTTCTGTGGTTCCTGAAGGGCGACACCAACATCGCCTATCTCAAGGACAATGGCGTCCGCATCTGGGACGAGTGGGCCGATGAGAACGGCGATCTCGGCCCCGTCTACGGCAAACAATGGCGCTCGTGGGCGGCGCCCGATGGCCGCGTGATCGACCAGATCAGCCATCTCGTCGAAAACCTGAAGACCAATCCGAGCAGCCGTCGCCACATCGTCACGGCCTGGAACCCGGCCGATGTCGACGACATGGCCCTGCCGCCGTGCCACTGCCTGTTCCAGTTCTTCGTCGCGGACGGCAAGCTGAGCTGCCAGCTTTACCAGCGCAGCGCCGACGTGTTCCTGGGCGTGCCGTTCAACATCGCCTCCTACGCCCTGCTGACCCTGATGGTCGCCAAGGTCGTGGGCCTGAAGCCGGGCGAGTTCGTCCATACGTTCGGCGACGCGCACCTTTACCTCAACCACCTCGACCAGGCCCGCGAGCAACTGACCCGCGAGCCCTATCCCTTCCCGACCATGACGATCGCCGACAAGCGCGACCTGTTCGGCTTCGAATACGAGGACTTCGCGCTGGAAGGCTACCAGGCCCACCCGCACATCAAGGCCGAGGTGTCGGTCTGATCGGCCGCCCGACGCGCGTCAGTATCGCGCGCGGAGCTCCAGCGAGATCGTCCGAGGCCGCTGCGGCGTGCTCTGCCGCGAAAGCCTGACGGTGAAGGGATTGCCATAGGCGAAGGTGTCGCCGGCGCTGTCGAAAAGATTGTCCGCCGCCAGGCCCAGGCTGAGGCGATCCGACCAAAGCCGCGCGGCCAGGCGCGTCGTGGCGTACCCGCCCATGGACGGGGCGGTCGCGCCGTCAAAGCTCAGGCGCGAGTGACCGACATAGGCCGCCCGTGCGTCGGCGCTCGCGCGCCATCCCCGTCCGACCGACCACGCGTAGCTCGCCGCGAGCGAGGCGGAACCCTTGGGCACGCCCGCCAGGCCGAAATCCTTGCGCCCGGGAAAGGCCGCGTTCACGGTCTCCAGCTCGGGATTGTCCAGCAGGAAATTGGCGTTCAGCCGCAGCCCGTCGTTGACGTAGCTTCCCTCGAATTCGAGGCCGATATCGCGGCCGTCGCCAAGATTGGCGGTGTAGGGCAGCCCGGACGGCAGCAGTTGATCGCTCTGGATGTCCTTCCAGGACGCCAGGAACGAGGCGGCCCGCAATCGCAGCCGACCGCCCATCCAGGATGTCTTGACGCCCGCCTCGTAACTCCAGAGCTCGTCGCCGCCATAGCGGCGCTGCGGCTCGCCCCCGGCGGTGTCGAAAGCCTGGGACGGGATCACCGCCGTGTTGAAGCCGCCCGACCGATAGCCCTCGGCGGCCTGCACATAGACCAGCGTCGAGGCGCTGGGGGCGAAGGACACCACCACCTTGGGCGCGAAACCGACATAGCTCTGCGCGTCGCGGAAAAGCGCCGACGCGCCGCCCGCCGTGGCGTGGCTGGAGGCCTCCGAGCGCGTCGCGAAGAGTCGCCCGCCGAGGGTCAGGCTCCAACCGCGCCCCAGGTCGCCGATCGCCTCCCCGAACAGCGCCGCCTCGCCCAGGACGTCGCGCCGCCTCTCGCGGGCCAGGGGCGTCGCGGGCTGGTCGGCCAGGACGATCACGCCATCGCGCCCCTGACGCGTGCGGGCCAGGAAGGCGCCGACCTGCCACTGGATCCAGCCCGCCGGACGCGACGCCAGCGACGCCTCGGCCACCACGGCGCCGACATGATCGCTGTCATCGAAGGCCGTCGCCGCGCCCAGCGGGACCGGAACCGGTGGAGCGGCGCTGGCGTCATAGCGGCTGGAAAGGTCGTGCCGCACCGCGGCCAGGGTCAGCTTCGCGTCCTGCCCCAGAAAGGCGCCCCGAGCGCCGACATGGACCTCCAGGAAGTCGTTGTCGTGCGGCTCGGCGATCCGGCCCCGCCGCGCATAGGGTCCCACGTCGCGCTCGGCGTACTGGGTGTCCTTGGAATTGATCGCCTGGCTGGTCACGCCGGCCTCGGCCGTCCAGTCGGTTCCCAGCTGGACTTGGGCGGAGAGACGGACGCCGCTTCGGCGGGCGCCGTTGACGTCCGACCTTCCCTGACCAAGATCGTCGATATAGCCGCCCTGCCGCTCGACATAGCCGACCAGCCGCGCGGCGGCGCGGCCCTCCAGCAGCGGCATGTTGATCATCGCCGACGCCAGGCCGCCGGCCTTGCCGCCGTGCGTGGCCGAGGCCGAGAGCGACGTCCAGGCGTCGAAGGCCTCGGGGTCGGGGCGATGGGTGGTCAATTGCAGAACGCCGCCCAGCGACCCCGCGCCGTAGAGCGCGCCCTGCGGCCCCCGCAGCACCTCGACCTGCCCCATGTCGACCATCAGCAGATCCGGATCGGGGGCGTTGTAGGTCAGCCGCACGTCGTCCAGATAGATGCCGACCATCGATTGGGTCTGGCCGGTCAGGGGACCGTCCGACAGGCCGCGCAGGATGACCTTGTCGCGCCCCGGCCCGAGATTGGTCACCGTCATCGACGGAACCGTCAGGGCCAGATCGCCAGCGTCGTGCACGCCTTGGGCCGCCGCCGCGCGCTCGTCCAGCGCGCTGACGGAATAGGCCAGGCGATCGGCGAGCGCCAATCGACGCGTGGCGACGATGACCAGCTCGGACAGTGGCGGCGGCGCCTCCGCCCGGTCCTGAAAGGCCGGCGCGGCGGGGGCGCGGGGCGGCGGAGCGGCGCTGGGGAGGATCTTGTAGGCCCTCGGCGCGACGAGCCGGGCCTCGCAGCCTGTCCCGCGCAGCAGGGCCTTCAAGGCCGCGTCGGGATCCGCGCGACCGAAGAAGCCAGGCGAGAGGCCGCATTCCCGGACGACGCCGAGATCGATCGAAACACGTCCTTGCAGGGCGAACGCCGTCGCGGCCGCCTTCAGCGGACCGGCGGGAATGGCGAAGGACGCGGGCTCGCCCGCGCGCGCGCCTATCGGCGCGACGGCCAGGCCGACCGCCGACGCCATGCCCAGCCGCCGCCATGCGCGGTTATGCAAGATCACGCCCCTCCAACACGGTCAGGGCGTCACCTTAGGACCATTTCCCCGTTCTCGCGATCAACGGTCAGCCCGGCATAGCCGGCCAGCACGCGGACGGCCGCGTCCTGGTCGTCCAGCGCGATCACGCCCGAGAACCGTCGCCCCGCGACTTGGGGCGCGATCCGGATCGGCGTCGTAAAGCGACGGTTGAGGTCGGCGACGATGTCGCCCAGCGTTTCGTTGTCCGCGACCAGTTGGCCCTGCGTCCAGGCGAAGGCGCCATCGGGGGCGACCCGCCGCACCTCCGAGCGCGCCGCGCCCTCCTCATGACGCAGTTCCTCGCCCACCGTCAGGCGAACCGGCGACTGTCCGTCCCGCAGCGCCACCTCGACCACGCCTCGCCGCACGGTGACGCGGACGCTCTTGTCGTCGTGACGAATATTGAACTCGGTGCCCACCACCCGCACGCGCTGGTCGCCCACCCCGATCACGAACGGTCGGGAGGGATCCTTGGCCACGTCGAAGCTAGCCTGGGCCAAGCCCATCTCCACCTGACGCTTCCGCCAACCCAGCCGCACGCTGAGCTTGGAGCCGCCATCCAGGGTGATGCGGGTGCCATCGGCCAGGGCGATGCGCCGCGTTTCGCCAGGTCGGGTTTCGTAGGTGACGCTCTGGCCTTGCGAGGCCGTCCACAGCGCGGGCCCTCCGACCAGAACCGCCAGCGAGGCGGCGATCGCGCCGCCGATCCAGACGCGGCGCGCCGGCGCGGGCGTCCGCTTGGGAAAGCTCACGACATTGGGCTGCGGCGTCGGCAGGCGCTCGGCGATCTCGGCCTTGCGCGCGTCGAGATCGGCGACGATCAGCTCGGCCTCCTCGAACGCCGCCAGCCGCGCCTCGGAACCCTCCAGCCAGTCCGACAGGGCCGCCCAATCCCCCGCCGTCGCCGCGTCGGACTGGACGCGGACCAGCCACGCGACGGCTTCGTCGCGCAACCCCTCCTTCGTTTCCAGGCCCTGATCGCTCATCCGACTTCGCCGTTCGTAGGAAGGCGGTCCGCCTCCCCTTTCGCCCCAAAGACGCCATAATGCCCCGGGCGCCTCAAAAGAATTTCGCGCATCGCCCTCATGGCCACCGCCCCACCTTGGCGACGATGAGCCGGAGGCTGGCCATCATGTATTTCTCGATGCTCGAACGAGACACGCCCATCGCGGCCGCCGTCTCGGCATGGCTCAGGCCTTCCAGCTTGTGCAGGCGGAACGCTTCCTGGGCGGCGGGCGGCAGGGCCTTGACCGCTTCCAGGATGCGCGAGAGCTGCAGCTTCGCCGCCGCGGCCTCGTCGGCCGGCGCTTCCTCGGCGATCTGGGCGCCGCCCACGTCCGACACATGGGCTCCATGCCATTGGGCGTCGCGCGCCTCGGCCCTTCGCCGCACCTTGATGCGATCCAGCATCAGGTTCGTGCCGAGGCGGTACAGGTAGGCCGTCGGATTGTCGATCGCCTCGTCCCGTCGGTCCACGATCTTCAGATAGATATCCTGCACCAGATCCTCGGCCGCCTCCTCGGAGCGCAGGCGCACGCGAAAGTAACGCAGCAGGTCCTCGCGCCGCTCCATGTAGGCGAAAAGCAGGGGATGGACGTCGGTGTCGTCCAAGGCGCGGTCGCGCTCCTCGAAGGGTCGGCGCCGAGAATCCGCGCCTGCGACAATCTTTCCGAACCGCCGGCCCAGCGCAACCGTCGAAAGCTTTGAGGCGCCTTTCTCGGCGCGTCGTCCTTGCCCGTCGAAAGCGCTTGAGCGCCATCCTGGGCAGGAGCCTCCCCTTGCTTGAAGTCGCGATGATGAACGACGGCGCCCACGTCGGCAGTCTGTGCTTCGACGCCGATCGCGTGCGCCGGTTCACCTCGGTCGAGCCCCGCGTCATCTCGATCCACCAGCATTTCCGCCCCGAGCGCGAGCGGGTGGAGGCCTATATTCAGGCGACCTACGCCGAGGCCTTCAACGGCCGCATTCGCGCGCACTATCCGACCCTGATGAGCGTGCAGGACGCCGGGGGCCGGATCCACGCCGCCGTCGGCTTTCGCCTGGCCAGCGACGAGCCGCTGTTCCTGGAACGCTATCTGGACGAACCGATCGAGACGGTGCTGGGCATGGCCCGCGCCAGCGTCGCCGAGATCGGCAACCTGGCCTCGGCCAGCGCCGGCGCTTCGCTTTTCCTGTTCATGGCCCTGGCGCGTCACCTGCATCAGCTAGGCCGCGACCACGCCGTCGCCACCGCCACCCGCCAGTTGCGCCGGACCTTCGGCCGCGTCGGCTTTCCAACCCGAACGCTGACCGCCGCCGACCCCGCCCGCCTCGGCGCCGAGGCCAAGGACTGGGGCGGCTACTACGCGCGTGACCCCGAGGTGCTGGCCGGCGCCATCGGCCCCGCCCTGGCGCCGCTGAGTCAGCTGCTGATGACCCAACCGCTCGCGATCGACGGCGTTCGCGCCCGCCTGCACCCACGCCTGGGAGAGCTTTCATGAGCCGCGTCCTCGCCGCCGTCGGCCAGCGCGCGCGTCTGAACGACGACGCCATCGCGCTGAGCGACCAAACCGTGGCGTTCACCTATGGCGCGCTCGAGACCGCCATCGCCGCCGCCGCCCGAGACCTCCTGGCCTGGGCGCCGCGCGTCAGACCCGGCTCGCCGGTCGCCGTGCGCCTGCCCAACGGCCCCGCCTGGGTGATCCTGGACCTGGCCTTGATCCGCCTGGGCTGGGTCAGCCTTCCCCTGCCCGGGTTCTTCACCGACGCCCAGCGCCAGCACGCCATGGCCGACGCCGGCGCGAGCCTGCTGATCGAGGCGTCGGACGGCGATAGCCAGGATCTCGCCATCGCCGCGACCGCGCTTCGCGTGACGCCGCTCGACCTGCCCCCGCGCGCGCTCCCGGCGGGTACCGCCAAGATCACCTACACCTCGGGCTCGACCGGCCACCCCAAGGGCGTTTGCCTGTCGCTCCAGCACATGGAGGCCGTCGCCAGCGGCCTCGTCGCGGCGATCGGGGCGGATTACGCCGGCCTGCATCTGCCCCTGCTGCCGCTGTCCATCCTGCTGGAGAACGTGGCCGGGCTTTACACGACGCTGCTGGCCGGCGGTCGCTATCACATCCTGCCCTCCGACCAGCTGGGCCTCTCCGATCCCTTCCGGCCCGACCTGCCGAAACTTGCGGGGGCGATCGCCGAGCAGCGCGCCAACAGCTTGATCCTGGTGCCGGAACTGCTGCGCGCCTTGATGATGGTGATGACCTTCACCGGCGTCCGCCTGCCCGACCTGAAGCTGGTCGCCGTCGGCGGCGCCAAGATCGCGCCCTCGCTGCTGGCCCGCGCCGACGAGCTGGGCCTGCCGGTCTATGAGGGTTACGGCCTCAGCGAGTGCGCGTCGGTCGTGGCGCTGAACACCCCGTCCGGGCGCAAGGCCGGAACGGTCGGACGCCCCCTGCCCAGCCTCGACGTCTTCATCCGGGACGGCGAGATCGTCGTCGGGAATTCGGGCTTCCTGGGCTACGCCGGCGGCGAGACTCGCGAGGGTCCCGTCTTCACCGGTGATCTGGGCGCGTTCGACGAGGACGGCTTCCTGCGGATCTCGGGCCGCAGGCTCAACACGATCATCACCGCGCACGGCCGCAACATCGCGCCGGAGTGGGTGGAGAGCGAGCTGACCGCCCAGCCGGAGATCCGCCAGGCCGTGGTGCTGGGCGAGGCCCAGGCCGAGCTCTCGGCGCTGATCGTGCCCCTGATCCCCGGCATGGATGAGGCGGCGATCGCCGGCGCGGTGGACCGGGCCAACGCCAATCTGCCGCCCTATGCCCGCGTGGGCCGCTGGCTGGTCCGCGACGCCTTCGATCCCGCGGCCGGCGAACTCACCAACAACGGACGTCCCCGCCGCGCGGCGCTTACCGCCCGCCATCGGGACTTTCTGGACGCTTCCACGACAGGAGACCTCGCGTGACCTTTTACCAACGCCTCGTCGGCGAGACGGTCGGCGGCCAGATGGCCCTGGCCTCGACCCCGCAGATCCAGGACGGCCTCGCCGGCCGCATCTCGCGCGAGACCTACATCGCCTATCTGACCGAGGCCTATCATCACGTGAAGCACACCGTGCCTTTGATGCGGGAGGCCCGCGCCCGGATGGACGCCGCCCACCAGCGGTTCGTGCAGGCCCTGGACGACTACATCGCCGAGGAGACCGGCCACGAGCACTGGATACTCGCCGACATCAAGAACTGCGGCGGCGACGCCGAGGCCGCGCGGACCGGCACGCCGCGTCCGGCGACCCTGGCGATGACCGACTACGCGTATGACTACATCCGCCACCGGAACCCGATGGGCTTCTTCGGCATGGTGTTCGTGCTGGAAGGCACGAGCGTGCGCCTGGCCACCCAGGGCGCCGAGGCGGTCGCGCGGAACCTGGGGCTCGGCCCCGAATGCTTCAGCTACCTGACCTCGCACGGGTCGCTGGACCTGGAACACCTGGCCTTCTTCGAGACCCTGATGAACGAGGTCGAGGATCCGGCCGACCAGGCGGCGATCATCGAGGTGGCCCAGGCCATTTTCGAGCGCTTCGCCAAGGTCTTCCTGTCGATCCCCCACACGCGCGAGGCCGCCCATGCTTGAGGGCAAGACCGTTCTGATCACGGGCGCGTCCGGCGGCCTCGGTGCCTTGGTCGCCGAACAGCTCCGGGCGGAAGGCGCGCGCATTGTCGCCCTGGGTCGCTCGCGCCCCGCCGGGAGCATCGACCAGTTCCTGCGCCACGATCTGTCGACGCCCGAGGGAATCGAAGCCGCCGCCCAGGCTGTGGCGGACCGCCCTTGGGACCTGCTGGTCAACCTGGCCGGCGCCCAGCACTTCGGCCCCGTGGAACAGGAGACGCCCGCGCAGCTGGTCTCGGGCTACCTGGTGAATCTGGTCGCCCCGGTGCGCCTGGCCCAGGCGGTCGCGCCGGGCATGAAGGCGCGCGGATCGGGCCAGATCGTCAACATCGGCTCGATCTTCGGCTCGATCAACTTCGCCCATTTCGCCACCTATTCCAGCGCCAAGGCCGGGCTTCGCGGCTTTAGCCAGGCGCTGCGGCGCGAACTGGCCGGCACGGGGGTGGACGTCACCTATGTGGCGCCGCGCGCGGTGCGAACGGCCATGATCTCCGAGCGCGTGCTGGAGTTCGCCAAGCTCACTCAGATGCACATCGATCCGCCCGAGGCGACGGCCGCTCGCATCGTCGCCGCCATCAAGGCGCGGCGGCGCGACGTCTATCTCGGCTTTCCCGAAGCCTTCTTCGTCCGCCTCAACGCCCTGCTGCCGGGCTTGGTCGATCGCGCCCTGTCGGCCAACGACCGCAAGGCCGCTCGGCTCTTCGCCCGCTAAATCTCAGGACCGCATATGACCCGAAAACTCCTCCCCGCCCTTAGCCTGGCCCTCTCGCTGATGGCCGGCGCCGCCCGCGCCGACGCGCTTGATCCCCGCCTCGACGGCCTGGCGCGCGCCTGGGCTCACGCCAACTACGAGATCACCGACAAGAGCGCCCAGGGCGAGGCCGCCGCGCAGGTGGCCGCCGAGGCCGACGCCTTGGCCAAGCAGAATCCCGACCGCGCCGAACCCCTGGTCTGGGAGGCGATCGCCAAGGCCACGCAGGCCGGCGCCAAGGGCGGGCTGGGCGGCCTGGCCCTGGCCAAGGAATCCAGGGCGCTCCTGGAAAAGGCCGAGAAAATCAATCCCGCCGCCCTGGGCGATGGATCGGTCTATACCAGCCTCGGCTCGCTCTACGCCCAGGTGCCCGGCTTTCCGATCGGGTTCGGCGACCCCAACAAGGCGCGCGCCTATCTGCGGAAGGCCCTGGCGGCCAATCCCAATGGCGTCGATCCCAACTTCTTCTACGGCGACTTCCTAATGCGTCAGAACGACTATGCCGGCGCCATCGCGGCCTTGAAGAAGGCCATCGCCGCGCCGGCGCGTCCGGGCCGCGAAGTCGCCGACAAAGGCCGCAAGGCTCAGGCGGCGGCGCTTCTGAGCCAAGCCCAAGCCAAGCTGCGATAGAGCGTGACGCCGAAAGTGGGAACCGGTTTCGGCGCGAGCCGTCCGACCGCCGCGCCCGCGCACCAAATCCTCGGTTCAGGGTCTGAGCACGATCTTGCCCGCCAGTTGCGCGGACTGCAGCAGCGCCTGGGCCTCGGCCGCTTCGGCCAACGGCAGCACCTTGGCGATCTTCGGCTGGATCGCCCCGGACCCAATCAACTCCAGCACCGCCGCCAGGTCTCGCCGGTAAGGCTCGGGGCGGGCGTCGCGCCAGGAGGTCACGTTGTAGCCGACGACGCCTTGGCTGCGGCTGAACAGCCGAAGCGCCGACAGGCGGTCGGCCAGCAGCATCCCGATCATCGCGGCCGGGCGCGCCTTGCCGCCCCGGGTGGCGTCGTAGCCGCCATACAGCACCGCGGTTCCACCGTCGCGCAGCGCCGCGAGGGAAGCCGCCTTCAGATGCGCGCCGCCCACATGGTCGAAGGCCGTCACGACCCCGCCGTCCGAGATCGCCATGGCGCGATCGGTGACCGCCTCGGCGCGATAATCGATATGGACGCCGCCCTTGGCCTCGACCTCGCCCTTCTTGCCGGCGGAGGCCGAGCCGATGGCTCGCACGCCCGCGCGCCGCGCGAAATCCAGCAGCAGACCGCCGACCCCGCCGGCGGCGCCGTGGACCAGGACCCACTCGCCGGGCGCGGCGCTGGCGACGCGATGGAACATCTGCCAAGCGGTCAGGCCGTTCAGGACCCCGGCGACCAAGGCCTCGGCTGGCGCGTCCTCCGGCGCGGCGACCAGAAAGCGCGCCTCGACATTCCGGCGCGTGGCGTAGGAGCCTGTCACCGTCAGGGCGGCCACCCGCTGCCCGATCTCGAAGCCGACCACCTCCGGACCCAGGGCCTCGATCCGGCCGACGAAGTCGTAGCCTGGCGTCACCGGCGCCTTCACGCCGGGATAGAGGCCGGTCCGCATCACGACGTCGGCGAAGGCCACGCCCGCGGCCTCGATCGCGACCCGCGCCTGGCCTGGTCCGGGAGGCGGCAGGGAAACCTCGCGGCCCTTCAGCACCTCGACCCCGCCGGTGCGCGCCATGTGCATCTCGAACGCAGACACCGACATCACGCCCTCCCCGGCCCATGGTCTTGCCTGACCAGAGTGATCAACGTTCAAGTTTCGATCAAGGCATGGCGCGCCGAGCCGACGCTCGCTAATCAAGGCGCATGAGCACGCCCATCCTCGCCCTCGTCGTCGCCCGCGCCGCCAACGGCGTGATTGGCCGTGACGGCGACCTGCCCTGGCGGCTGAAGTCGGACCTGGCCCTGTTCAAGGCCAACACCCTGGGCAAGCCGGTGATCATGGGCCGCAAGACCTGGGACAGCCTGCCCCGCAAGCCCCTGCCGGGCCGGATGAATGTCGTCCTGACGCGCGACCAGAGCTTCGAGCCCGAGGGCGCGGTGCCCTGCGAGACCTGGATGGAAGCCGTGCAGATCGCCAAGGAACAGGCGGCCGACGACGGCGTCGAGGAGGTCTGCGTGATCGGCGGCCGGGCGCTGTTCGAACTGGCCCTGCCCAAGGCCAGGCGTCTTTACCTGACAGAGGTGGACGCCGAGGTCGAGGGCGACGTCCACTTTCCCGCCTTCGATGAAAGCGCCTGGACCGAAGTGCGTCGCGAGGAACATCCCGCCGGCGAAGGCGACGACCACGCCTTCGTGTTCCGGGTGCTGGAGCGGCGCTGACGGGCGTCAGGCTTAGGCTCAAGCGACCTGGCTCCCCGCGACGAATCCCGCGCGCGACAGGGTTCGCCGTACAGACCCCTCGCCAGGTTCAAACGAGCGTTTATAGTCCTCGCCAACGCTCATCAGAGGCGAAGGGAGACGTCATGGACATCGAACTGGTCACCGAAGGCTTGCAGTTCCCGGAAGGCCCCGTGGCCATGGCCGACGGCTCGGTGATCCTCACCGAGATCCAGGGCCAGCGCCTCACGCGGGTCTGGCCGGACGGCCGCAAGGAGACGGTCGCCGAGACCGGCGGCGGTCCCAACGGCGCCGCGATCGGGCCCGATGGCGCGCTCTACATCACCAACAATGGCGCCAGCTTTCAGTTCTTCGAGGCCAATGGCCTGAACATTCCTGGCCCCACCCCGCCAGAGCACACCGGCGGCTCCATCCAGCGCGTCGACATCAAGACCGGGGCGGTGACCACGCTCTATAGCGAATGCGACGGCAAGGCGCTGGTGGGTCCCAACGACCTCGTCTTCGACAAGCAGGGCGGCTTCTGGTTCACCGATCACGGCTGTTCGACGCCCGACGGCCGCAAGTATGGGGCGCTCTACTACGCCCTGGCCGATGGCTCGAAGATCACCCGTTGGCGCGATCACTTCGTCTCGCCCAACGGCGTGGGCCTGTCGCCGGACGAGAAGACCGTCTACATGGCCGACACCATGCTGGGGCGGCTTTGGTCGTTCGACGTGGCCTCGCCGGGCGTGCTGGCCGATCCTCTGCCTCTGCAGCCCGGCAACGTGGTCTGCAATCTGCCGGGCTACCAGTTGCTCGACAGCCTGGCGGTCGAGGCCGGCGGCAAGGTCTGCGTCGCCACGATCATCAACGGCGGCGTCACCGCCTTCGACCCGGATGGCACGACCGAGCACTACGCCTTCCCGGACGTGATCGTGACCAATATCTGCTTCGGCGGCGCCGACATGCGCGACGCGTGGATCACCGCCTCGGGGACCGGCAAGCTCTACAAGGCGCGCTGGCCGCGTCCGGGCCTGAAGCTGAATTTCAACGCCTGATCGGCGCCGACTGGACACGAAAACACCGATCCCCTTTAGAGGAGATCGGTGTTTCAAGGCCAAACGGTCTGGCTTAGTAGAGTGTCGCCAGCGCCGAGCGTTCGTAGTTCAGCAGTTCGTTGGTGCGGCCGTCGCGGATCTTCACGACCCATTCCGGATCCTGCAGCAGGGCGCGGCCGATGCCGACGAGGTCGAACTCGTCGCGAGCCAGGCGCTCCAGCAGGCCGTCGATCGACGCCGGTTGGCTGCCCTCGCCGGCGAAGGCGGCGACGAATTCGCCCGACAGGCCCACCGAGCCGACCGTGATGGTCGGCGCGCCGGTCAGCTTCTTGGCCCAGCCGGCGAAGTTGAGGTCGCTGCCTTCGAACTCCGGCTCCCAGAAGCGGCGCTGGCTGCAGTGGAAGATGTCGGCGCCGGCGTCCGCCAGCGGCTGCAACCAGGCTTCCAGAAGTTGCGGCGTCTCGGCGTTCTTGACCGAGAAGTCCTGCTGCTTCCACTGCGACAGGCGGATGATCACCGGATAGTCGGGACCCACGGCGGCGCGCACGGCCTTCAGGATCTCGGCGGCGAACCGGCTGCGTTCGGCGATCGTCGGACCGTTCAGGTGGTCTTCGCGGATATTGGTGCCGTTCCAGAAGAACTGGTCGATCAGATAGCCGTGGGCGCCATGCAGCTCGATCGCGTCGAAGCCCAGACGCTTGGCGTCGGCCGCGGCGGTGGCGAAGGCGGCGATGGTGTCGGCCACGTCGGCGTCGGTCATCGGCGTGGTGAAGGGCTCGCCGCCCGCCTTGGAGATGCCCGAGGGGCTGTCGACCTTGCCCAGCTTGTCCTTCCCCTGCGCCGAGCCCACGTGCCACAGCTGCGGGGCGATCAGCCCGCCGGCGGCATGGACCTCGTCGACGACCTTCTTCCAGGCGGCCAGTTCCTTGTCGCCGTGGAAGCGCGGAATGTTGGCGTCGTTCAGCGAGGCGGGACGGGCCACGCCCGTGCCCTCGGTGATGATCAGGCCGACCTTGTTCTCGGCCCGACGGCGGTAATAGGCCGCCACCTCGTCGGTCGCGACGCCGCCCGGCGAGAACGACCGCGTCATCGGCGCCATCACCGTCCGGTTCGGCAGCTTCAGCGACTTGAATTCGAACGGCTTGAACAGGGCGTCGAGGGACATGGAGTCTTCCGTGGATGGAAAAGGATCGAGCGCGATCCAAACATCCGTTTGGATCGCGCGTCCATGCAGAAAAACTGGAACCGCGAGTGTTTCGGAGCGCGCGCCCCGCCGTCTCGTCGCTTCGCCGCGACGCGTCGGCGGGGCTTTGGCCTCAGAGACCCAACACCATCTTGGCCATGATGTTGCGCTGGATCTCGTTGGAACCCGCGTAGATCGAGGCCTTGCGGTAGTTGAAATAGGCCGGCGCCGCCGGGGCCGCGTAGTCTGGTCCCGCCCGGCCGTCATTCGCCGGCGACCACGGATCCTGGACGAACGGCGCGGCATAGTTTCCCACCGCCTCGACCGTCAGCTCGGTGATCGCCTGCTGGTATTCGGAGCCCACGCATTTCAGCATCGACGAAGCCGGGCCAATCGCCTTGCCCGCGGTGCGTCCGGAGAAGATCCGCAACTCGGTGGCGTTCAGCGCCTCGACCTGGATTTCCAGGTTGGTGATCTTGGTTCGGAACTCGGCGTCGTCGATCAGCCGCCCGCCGTCGTCCGCCCGCTCGAGGGCGGCGATGCGCTTGACCTTCTTGAGCATGTTCATCAGGCCCGGCGCGTAGGCGTTGCCGCGTTCGAACTCGAGCAGGTACTTGGCGTAGGTCCAGCCCTTGTTCTCCTCGCCGATGCGGTTGGCGACGGGGACGCGGACATTGTCGAAGAAGACCTGGTTGATCTCCTGCTCGCCGTCGGGCGGCCCGTCCAGGGTCGGCAGCGGCTTGATCTGGATACCCGGGGTGTCCATCCGCAATAGCAGGAACGAAATGCCCTCCTGCGGCTTGCCCTCGTTCGAGGTGCGGACCAGGCAGAACATCCAGTCGGCCCACTGGGCGTGGGTGGTCCAGATCTTCGAGCCGTTCAGGACGTACTCGTCCCCGTCCCGCTCGGCCTTCATCTGCAGGCTGGCCAGATCCGAGCCCGAGCCCGGCTCCGAATAGCCCTGGCACCACCAGATGTCGGAGCGCAGGATCGGCGGCAGGTGCTGGGCCTTCTGCTCTTCGGTGCCGAAGGCCATGATCACCGGCGCGACCATCTTCAGCCCCATCGGCGAGGAGGTCGGCACGCCGGCCAGGCTCATCTCCATGTTGAAGATGTAGCGCTGCGAGGCGGTGAAGCCCGCCCCGCCCAGTTCGACCGGCCAGTCCGGCGCGGCCCAGCCGCGTTCGAACAGCTTTTTCTGCCAGGCCACCTGGCCCGCCTTGTCCAGATAGCCGTTCTTGGATTGGCTGTACTGCTTGCGCAGGCCTTCGTCATAGGCGGTCGCGATCCAGTCGCGGACCTCCTGTTGGAAGGCCAGGTCCTCGGGCGAGAAGGCCAGGTCCACGGGTCTACTCCACCGCGTCCAGATATTCGATCACGGGCGCGCCGGCCATGAACGGCCCCATCGCCGCGCCGGCGGCCTTGAAGTAGTCCGTGCCGCCGTGGGCCTTCAGAGCGTCGGTCGAGGCGTAGAGTTCCAGAACCTTGTAGACGCCGGCCTCGGTCTTGGACTTGGTCAGCTGGTACATCAGGCAGCCCGACTCGTTGGCCTTCACCTTGGCGGCCAGGTCCAGGAACACCTTTTCGAAATCAGACGCCTTGTCCGGCTGGACCTTCAGGGTCGCGACAACGCCGATCATGCTTACCTCCCAACGCTTGTTTGAACGCAAGGATGGGGCACGGGCGCGGCCGGGGCAAGAGCGACGTTGGGGAAGACCGAGGCCCGCCGTCCGGGAAGACTCGCCCCCGCCGCGAACGCAGGGCAAGCGGCCTATTGGAACTTACGGCCGCTCGTTCCAGCCGTAGGCGACCCACGAATGGCCGCCGACATTGCGCGCCTCGATCAGGCCGTCGTCGGCCGGCGCCGGGGCGACCTTGCGGCCGCGGAAGGCGAAGGCGGCAAGGCCGAACAGGGCGCTGCCGATGAAGCCGACCACGACGACCGTCGCGGCGAACACCACGGCCAGCACGGCCCCGACCACCACGGCCACGGACGTCGCGAGCGCCCCGGCGATCCAGGCCAGGTTATGCGTTGGCGAAACGGCGGCGGTGCGGCTCATCGTGATCCTTTCGTCACGTCCATGGTCAATGAAATTGGTTCACGGACGCTGAAACTCAACAGAACACCCGCCGGGAGCGGATGAAAAGCCCTTTCGGCGCCGTAGGGGCGCGACCAGGGCGAGACAAAACGCCTCGGTTCAACCCGCGGCCGCCAAACCCAGCTCCTTGCGCTCGCGCATCACGGTCGAGAAGGCGGCGTTGATCGCCGCGGCCTTCTTCTCGGCCAGCGCGATGAAGTCGGCCGGCAGGCCCCGCGCCCGCGCCCGATCGGGGTGGGCGTTGGACAGCGCGGTCTTCCAGGCGTGGCGCACGGTGGCGTCGTCTGCGTCGGCCGGCACCTCGAGGATCGCATAGGGATCGTCGGCGCCGACCCCCAGGTGAGTCGCGCGCAGGCGGCGGAACGACAGCGGCGACATGCCGAAAAGGTCGGAAACCCGCGCCAGATAGTCCAGCTCGTCCTGGGTCACCACGCCGTCGGCCTTGGCGATGTGGAAGAGGCCGTCGACGACGTCCTCCAGCAGCTGCGGACAGCTCGAATAGCGCTTGGCCAGCCGCTTGGCGTAGCTTTCGAAGCCATGCGTGGTCTGGCGGGCCAGATCGTAAAGGCGGTGAATGTTCGGTTCGGACGCCGGATCGGGCTGGAAGACCTCGGTGAAGGCGGCGAACTCGTGTCCGTCCGCGCGACCGTCGACCTTCGCGAGCTTGGCCCCCAGGGCCGTCACCGCGGTCGAGAAGGCAGGATCCTCGCCCGGCAGACCGGCGGGACATTCCGTGCAGTCCGCCAGATCCAGGCGCCGGGCGGCGATGCTCGCGATATTGCGCCAGAAGCTCATGGAGCGCCTCGAAACCAGCGGCAGACAAAGACTATACGCGCGATCGACCCTCTCGGATCATCTCGTCGACGCGCTTTTAGCATGGTGAGAATGATCATTCACATGACATTGACGCAATGCGGCGAAAACGCCCGAGCGATCACGCGGGAGCCTTCTCGTCCTTCGTCCGTTATGGCCACGCTTGAACCTTGATGGTCACGCAACGGTCCCAATCCGGATCGAAATGCTCTAGTCAGAGTCGAAAATCGTCGAAAGGACTCCCGCCCGCATGGCGAACGCCCTCTTCATCGCCCTCGCCCTCGCCCTGATGGGCCAGGCAGGTCAGCCGGCTACCCAAGGACCGAACGCGCCGCCGACCGACGAATATGGCTATGTCGCCTGGTGCTATGGCGCGCTGGGGAGCTACATCTCGCTGTACGACCGGGTGATGCCCGAGGTGACGCGGATCGAGAAAGCGTTCCCGGGGCCCGAAGGGGTCGCCGCCGCGCTGAAGACCTATCCCGAGATCAAGGCCCAGGCCCAGAAGGACCTGAAGACCTATTCCTCGGCGATCACGGCGGCCGAGAAGGCCAGCCCGCGTCCGATCTCCGAATATGGCGGCGCGCAGGTCAAGCGCGGCGCCGCCATCTGGGGCGGGGCCGACACCGTCGACAAGGCGCGCCTCGCCCAGATGTGGATGAGCTGGGAGCCGCCGGGCGACTGCGAGAAGCGCGCCAAGGCCCTGGAGGTCAAGTCGACCATCCTGGGCAAGGCGCTGAACTACAACACCACCTCGGCCATCGCCCAGCCGACGGAGGCGCCGCCCGCCGAGGCCCCCGCTCCAGCCGCTCCGGCCACCGCGACGACGCCGACGCCCCCGCCCGAGCCGGCGCCCGAAGCCAAGGCCGAACCGGCCTCCGCCCCAACGCCGCCGAAAGCGGTGAAGCCGGCGAAGGCGGCCAAGCCCCTGGCGCCGGCCAAGTCCTCGGCCGCCAAGGCCGAGACCATCATCGATCCGGCCAATCCCGCGCCCTGCGCCGGCAGCCTGGTTCCCGCCAAGCGGGGCGGCAAGGACGTGCTGATCTGCAAGGCCGACTGAACGCCGAAATCCTCCCCCGCGCTTAGAGCGCGTTAGATTTAAGTGTGTGCGGTTAAACCGCTCGAACGCGCCCTAAATAGCTGAATCTAGAGCCTGTAAGGCTCTAGGGGGAGGATGGAAGCACGCCGCTCTCCGCCAAGGCCTTGAACCACTGGTAAGAGGCCTTAGGCGTTCTGACGCCGGTGGCGCGATCCATCGCCACCAGGCCGAACTTCGAAGTGTAGCCCAGGTCCCATTCGAAGTTGTCGATCAGGGTCCACTCGAAATAGCCGCGCACGTCGCACCCGGCCTCGCGGGCGGCCAGCACGGCCTGCAAGTGCCGACGAAGATAGGCGATGCGGAATTCGTCTCTCAGGACCGCCGGCCCGCGCCCGAACGGATCGGAGCAGCCGTTCTCGGTGACGAGCATCCTCGGCCCGCCGTACTCGCGCCGCACCCGATCCAGCACCTCGAACAGACCCGACGGATCGACGTGGCGGCCGAAGGCGTCCAGCTCGACGCCGCGCGGCGGGGACGAGGCGGCGATCTTGCTGGGGGCCGACGGGTCCAGCCGCACATAGGCCGGCGCGTAGTAGTTCACGCCCAGGAAGTCGATTGGCTGACAGGTGATGGCCAGATCCCCGTCGCGCGGCACGCCCTTCAGCGGGGCGTCCATCTCCTTGGGATAGGACCCCTTCAGCAGCGGATCCAACCAGGCGCGGTTCCAGATCGCGTCGAGGCCATCCGAGGCCAAGCGGTTCCAGAAGGCCAGGGGTCCGCCGGCGGGCCGACACGGCTGGAGCGCCAGGGTCGTGCCCAGCTGAAGGTCGTTCCTCGCGGCCCGCAGCGCCTGGATGGCCAGCCCCTGGCCAAGGTTCATGTGGTGGGTCACCGGGCCCAGCAGCCCGGCGTCCTTGAGGCCCGGCGCGTGTTCGCCCAGCACGTGGCCGAACACGGTGTGCACGGCGGCCTCGTTGAGGATGATGTAGTGCTTCAGCCGATCGCCCAGTCGCTGGACCACGGCGTGGGCATAGTCGGCCAGGCGCTGGGCGGTGTCGCGATTGGCCCAGCCCCCCTTGGCCTGCAGGCCCTGGGGCAGGTCCCAGTGGAACAACGTCGCGTAGGGGGTGATCCCCTTGGCCAGCAAGGCGTCGACCAGCCGGGCGTAGTGGTCCAGCCCCGCGACGTTCGTCGCCCCCTCGCCCGTCGGCAGGATCCGCGACCAGCTGATCGAGAAGCGGTAGGCGTTAAGCCCCGCCCCAGCGATCAGATCGACATCGTCCTGGAACCGGCGATAGCTGTCGGTGGCGACCGTGGCGTCCGAGCCGTCCTTGACGTGGTCCGGAACCTTCTCGAACAGGTCCCAGATGCTGGGGCCGCGCCCGTCGGCGGTCTGGGAGCCCTCGGTCTGAAAGGCGGCGGTGGCCACGCCCCAGGCGAAGTCCTTCGGAAACCGTCGCCCCTGCGGCTTCAAGTCGGTGTCGCGATGCGCCTGGCAGCTGGACAGCCCCAAGGAAGCCCCGCCCAAGGCCGCGCCCGTAAGCGCGAGCGCGCCCAGGTCCCGCCGGCTGACGCCTGGCCGTTGCATGGTCTCCTCCCCGTCTTGTCGTTGCGGAGAAGATGCGGCGCGGTTGAGTTCCAGGCAATCCTCCCCCTTTGAAGGGGCCGGATTTCCGGACTTACCGAACCCGAACCATCGACGGCGTGGAGGCGATCGCCTCGGCCGGCATCGGACGTCCCAGCAGATAGCCCTGGAATTCGACACAGCCCAGCTTCACCAGGGCGTCCATCTGGTTCTGGGTTTCGACGCCCTCGGCCGTGGTCTTCAGACCCAAGGACTTGGCCAGACTGACGATGGCCGACGCGACGGCCATCGCTTCGCCATTGCCCGGCAAGCTGGCCACGAAGGACCGGTCGATCTTCAGCTTGTCGATCGGATGGCGGCGCAGATAGGCCAGGCTGGCATAGCCGGTGCCGAAATCGTCCAGCGCCAGACGGAAGCCCAAGCGCTTCAATCGGCGCAGCGCGTCGTGGACGCCATCGCCGTCCTTCAGCAAGGCCGTCTCGGTGATCTCGAGCATGAAGGTCTCGGCCCGGGCGCTGGTCTCGGCCAGGGTCGCGACGATCTCGTCGATGAAATCCGGGTTGGTCAGCTGGATGGCCGAGACGTTGACCGACACCTCCAGACCCGACCAGCGCAGGCTGTCGTAACAGGCGCGCCGGAACACGGCGGCGCCGACGGGGCCGATCAGGCCGCAGGACTCGGCCAGCGGAATGAAGATGCCGGGCGAGATCTCGCCGCGTTCCGGGTGGTTCCAGCGGGCCAGGGCCTCGACCCCGACCATCTCGCCGCGCGCGTCGGTCAGAGGCTGGTAAGCCACAGTCAGCTCGTCGTGCTCCAGCGCCGCGCGCAGATCCCGCTCGAGGCTCTTTCGCAGGCGCAAGGCCGCGTCCATCTCGGGCTCGAAGAAGGCGAAACGGCCGCGCCCCGCCTCCTTGGCGCGATACAGGGCGACATCGGCCTGGCGCAGCAGCTCGGCCTGGCCCTGGTCGGCGTCGGACACGACCGACACGCCCACCGAACACGACAGCACGGCGCGGCCGATCGACAGGTCCACCTCGCCCGACAGGCCATCGACCACGCGTTGCGCCAGACTGGCGGCGCCGGCCGGGCTGGTGTCGGGCTGGATGATGGCGAACTCGTCGCCGCCCAGACGGCAGATGGTGTCGGTGTCCCGGCAGATGGCGGTCAGCCGGCGAGCGACCTCGCGGATCAGCTGGTCTCCGGCGTCGTGGCCATAGGTGTCGTTGACCTCCTTGAACCGATCGAGGTCGATGCAGAGCACGCCGATATGGCCTGGCTTTCGCCGCAACAGCGCGTGCGCGTGAACCAGACGGTCGGTGAACAGCGTCCGATTGGCCAGACCCGTCAGCGGGTCGTGCAGGGCCAGGTGCTTGGCCTCCGCTTCGCTGAGCAACAGCTTCTTGGCCGCGCGGCGAGTGGTCCGGAACAGCAGGAACGAGCCCATCGCCGCCGCCAGGATGGCGATCGCCAGCATGGGCGTCGCCGAACGCAGCAGTTCCGCGCCAGGTCGCCGGGGGACCCAACGCAGCACGATGCGGCGACCGTCGGCCGATCGGCCCAGAACCGATTGGGCGACCGCGGCGTCGACGGCGTCGGCCGCGACCACCGCGATGGCCGCGTCGCGCAGCAGGAAGCGTTCGGAGAAGGCCTTGACCATGATCTTGGCCACCGGGGTCGAGGTGACCAGCAGCGGCCCGCGCGGCCCCTTGGTCCTCGCCTTCAGGTCCGGGCGGATCAACGAGACGGTGATCAGAACCGGCTCGCCGCGCACCAGCTCGACGCGGCTCTTGTGGACGGCGTGCAGCGCGGCGACCTTCTTGGGATCGCTCTCGATCGCCCGAACGTCGTTCACCAGGCTCGAAGCTTGGAAGGCATAGCGGTCAAAGGTGGTCGAAGAAACATCCTTGCCCGCGACGTGGGCGTAGATCGGCTTGTCGGCGGCGTCCAGAACGAACGCGGCCTCATAGCCCAGCGCTCCGCCGACAGAGGCTCCGATGTTCTGGCTGGCCCAGGCCTGGTCGAACCGGTTGTCGAGCTTGTGGATCGCCTCGTCCCAGATGACATAGGGATTGAGGCCGGTCTGGATTTCCTCGATGCGCTGGCGCAGGCCATTGCCGACCAGGGTCTGCTCGTAGTCGCGTTCGCGCGCGTCGGCATGACGGGTCGCGACCGTCAGGGCGAAACCGGCGAGCAGGATCATGCCCGCCGCCATGCCAGCGATCAGGCCAAAGATCTTCAACTCGATGTTCCGACGGTCCATCGCGCTCCCCTGAGATCCGACATCCTTCATACCAACGGTTGCCGAAATCCTTATCGCGACGGATCGGAGAGAAATTTATCGCACGGCGTTACGCGATTTGGGTGTTGCGGGATTGACTTCGCGGCCAAGCCCCCGGGCCGTCACCCTCAAGCCGCCGCCCCGCGCGCCCGGGCCAGAGGGTCGTAGTTGAGGATCGGCGACAGCCAGCGCTCGGCCGTGACGAGGTCCCAGCCCTTGCGGGCCGCATAGTCCTCGACCTGGTCGAGATCGATCTTGCCCACGCCGAAATAGTGCGCCTTCGGGTGGCTGAAATAGAGGCCCGAAACCGCCGCGCCGGGGGTCATGGCGTAGCTCTCGGTCAATTGCAGGCCCGTGGCCGCCTCGGCGTCGAGCAGCTTGAACAGCGTGCCCTTCTCGGTGTGGTCGGGCTGGGCGGGATAGCCGGGCGCGGGGCGGATGCCCTGATACGTCTCGGCGATCAGGCGCTCGACGTCGGCGTCCTCGTCCTTCGCATAGCCCCACAGCTCGATGCGGGCCTTGTGGTGCAGCCACTCGGCGAAGGCTTCGGCCAGGCGGTCGGCCAGGGCCGAGGCCATGATGGCGCTGTAGTCGTCGCCAGCGTCCTTGAAGCGTTTGACGATCTCGTCCTCGCCATGGCCGGCCGTGACAGCGAAGCCGCCGACATAGTCGGCCCCCCGACCGATCGGCGCGACGAAGTCCGAGAGCGCGACGTTGCTCTTGCCTTCGCCCTTGTCCATCTGCTGGCGCAGGGTGTGCAGGCGCGAGAACTCGGCGGTGCGGGTGTCGTCGGTATAGAGCACGATGTCGTCGCCCTGGGCCTGGGCCGGCCAGAAGCCGATCACGCCCTTAGCCCCGAACCACTTCTCCTCGACCACCTTGTCCAGCATGGCGCGGGCGTCGCGATAGAGGTCGGTGGCGGCCTGGCCGACCACGTCGTCCTCCAGGATCTGCGGGAAGCGGCCGATCAGCTCCCAGCTTGCGAAGAACGGCGACCAGTCGATGAACGGCACGAGCTCGGCCAGGGACGGCTCGAACACCCGCGTGCCGACGAAGGCCGGCTTGGGCGGCGCGTAGCCGTCCCAATCGATGGCGAAGGCGCGCGCGCGGGCTTCCTTGATCGAGGTCCGCGCCTTGACGGTCTGGCCCCGCGCGTACTGCTCGCGGACCCTGACGTATTCGGCGCGGGTCTCGGCGATGGTCCTGTCGCGCTCGGTCGGCGACAGCAGCGAGGAGACCACTCCGACGGCGCGGCTGGCGTCTACGACATAGGTCGTCGGCCCCCGGCGATAGGCCGGCTCGATCTTCACGGCCGTGTGGGTGCGGCTGGTCGTGGCGCCGCCGATCAGCAGCGGGATGTCGAAGCCCTGGCGCTCCATCTCGGCGGCCACGAACACCATTTCGTCCAGCGACGGGGTGATCAGGCCCGAGAGGCCGATCATGTCGACCTTGTGCTTGCGCGCCTCGTCGAGGATGCGGTCGGCGGGCACCATGACGCCCAGGTCCACGACCTCGTAGTTGTTACACTGCAGCACGACGCCGACGATGTTCTTGCCGATGTCGTGGACGTCGCCCTTGACGGTCGCCATCAGCACCTTGCCGGCGGCCTGACGCTCCTGGCCTTCCTTCTCGGCCTCCATGAAAGGCATCAGCCAGGCGACGGCCTGCTTCATGACGCGAGCGGACTTCACGACCTGGGGCAGGAACATCTTGCCCGCGCCGAACAGGTCGCCGACGACGTTCATGCCGTCCATCAGCGGGCCTTCGATCACGTGCAGCGGCCGCTCGGCGGCCAGGCGCGCTTCTTCCGTATCGGCCTCGATGAACTCGGTAATGCCGTGCACGAGCGCGTGGGTCAGGCGCTCGTTCACCGTCCCCTCGCGCCAGGCCAGATTGGCGACCTGCTGCTGGCCCTTCTCGCCCTTGTAGCGCGGCGCCATCTCGACCAGGCGCTCGGTATTGGTCTGGTTCGGGTCGCGCTGCGGCCGATTGAGGATCACGTCCTCGACGGCCTCGCGCAGCACCGGATCGATGTCGTCATAGACCGGCAGGTCGCCGGCGTTGACGATGCCCATGTCCATGCCGGCGTTGATGGCATGGTACAGGAACACCGAGTGGATCGCCCGGCGCACCGGCTCGTTGCCGCGGAAGCTGAACGAGACGTTCGACACCCCGCCCGACACCCGGGCGTAGGGCAGCATCTGCTTGATGCGCCGCGTGGCCTCGATGAAGTCGACCGCGTAGTTGTCGTGCTCCTCGATCCCGGTCGCAACGGCGAAGATGTTGGGGTCGAAGATGATGTCCTCGGGCGGAAAGCCGACCTTGTCGACCAGGGTGTTATAGGCCCGCTCGCAGATCTCGACCTTGCGCGCCTCGGTGTCGGCCTGGCCGACCTCGTCGAAGGCCATGACCACCACCGCCGCGCCGTAGCGCAGGCAGAGCTTGGCCTGCTGGAGGAACTTCTCCTCGCCTTCCTTCAAGCTGATCGAGTTGACGATCGCCTTGCCCTGAACGCACTTGAGGCCCGCCTCGATCACCTCCCACTTGGAGCTGTCGATCATCACCGGCACGCGGGCGATGTCGGGCTCGGCCGCCATCAGGTTCAGGAAGGTGATCATGGCCTGCTGGCTATCCAGCAAGCCCTCGTCCATGTTGACGTCGATGACCTGGGCGCCGGCCTCGACCTGCTGGCGCGCGACCGACAGGGCCTCGGCGTAGTTCCCCTCGACGATCAGCTTCTTGAACTTGGCCGAGCCGGTGACGTTGGTGCGTTCGCCGATATTGACGAAGACGGGTCTCATGCCGCCACCGCCTTCCGAGCGCGCGCCTCGGCCAGGGCGATCTGCCCCCGCAGGAAGTCCTCGAAGCCGATCCCCTCGGCCTTCAACGACTTGGGATAGAGCGATGAAGCGGTCATGCCCGGCAGGGTGTTGATCTCCAGGAAGACCGGCCCTTGGGCGGTGATGATGAAATCGCTGCGCGAATAGCCGGCCGCGCCAACCGCCCGGTGAGCCTTCAGCGCGTTCTCGCCCAGCGCCGCCACGATCTCGGGCGAGAAGGTCGAGGGGCACAGTTCGCGCGTGCCGGCCGACAGGTACTTGGCCTGGTAGTCGAAGACGCCCTCGGCGGGCAGGATCTCGACCGGCGGCAAGGCGATCAGCGAGCCGTCGGCGCGCTCCAGCACCCCGCAGGTCGCCTCCTGGCCGGCGACGAACGGCTCGATGACATAGGCCTCGGTCGCGGCGGCGGCTTTCAGGCGCTCCAGGTCGGCCGGACCGTCCACGAAGATCAGGCCGTAGCTTGAGCCGTCCGCGGCGGGCTTGGCGACCAGGCGGCCATAGCGGGCCAGGGCGACCTCGGCGTCGTCCAGGGCCACGCCCAGCGGCGAGGTCACGCCGGCCTTGGCGGCGGCGGCCTTGGCGGCGGGCTTGTCGAAGGCGATGCGGCTGGCGGCCGCGCCCGAGCCGGTGAAGGCCACGCCCCGCGCCTCGCACAGGGTCTGCAGCTCGCCGTTCTCGGCCATGCCGCCGTGCAGGCCCAAGAGCAGCGTGCGATCTTCGCGGGCGGCGAGCGCGATGGCGGCCTCGATGCCGCCGATCGGCGCGCCCTCGGTCGGCAGGTCGATCTCGAACGGACGGTCGTGGCCCAGCAGCGTCTCGCGCGTGGCGGCGTGCACCTGGCCGTTCGGCGCCCAGTACCACAGGTCGGCGTCCGGCAGGGCGCGCGCCAAGCTCTGGGCGCTGGCCACGGCGACGAGGCGTTCGCGGTTGACGCCGCCGAAGAGAATGGTGATCGACATCGGGACCTTAGGCGAGTTCGAAGGGTTCGAGGCCGGCCAGGCGCATGGCCTTGGGGCGTTCGGGGATCTGGCGGGGCTTCACGCCGCGCACTTCGTCGGCGACGTGACGGATGTGGTCCGGCGTGGTGCCGCAGCAGCCGCCCAGGATGTTGACCAGGCCGTCCTTCGCCCACTCGTGCAGGGCGTGGCCGGTCTGATGCGGCTCCTCGTCGTACTGCCCCATGGCGTTGGGCAGACCAGCGTTGGGATAGGCCGCGACCAGGGTGTCGGCGATGCGGGCCATCTCGGCGATGTGCGGGCGCATCAAATCAGCGCCCAGCGCGCAGTTGAAGCCCACGGCGAATGGCTTGGCGTGCTTGACGCTGTTCCAGAAAGCTTCCGCCGTCTGGCCCGACAGCGTGCGGCCCGAGCGGTCGGTGATGGTGCCGCTGATCCAGATCGGCAGCTCCTCGTGGCCCTCGTCGCGCCAGTCCAGGATGGCCTTGATCGCCGCCTTGCAGTTCAGGGTGTCGGTGATCGTCTCGATCAGGAAGAGGTCGACTCCGCCCTGGTACAGCGCGTCCACCTGCTGGCGATAGGCCGCGTAGACCTGGTCGAAGGTCACCTTGCGCGCGCCGGGGTCGTTCACGTCAGACGACATCGACAGCATGACGTTCAGCGGCCCGATCGAGCCGGCGATGAACTTCGGGCGGGCCGGGTTCTCGGCGTTCCAGCGGTCGGCGACCGAGCGACCGATCCTGGCCCCCTCGAAGTTGATGTCCCAGACGTCCTGCTCCGACAGGTGATAGTCCGCCTGGGCGATGGTCGTGCCCGAGAAGGTGTTGGTCTCGGAGATATCCGCGCCGGCCGAGAAGTAGGCGTCGTGCAGTTCGGCCACGAGATCCGGCCGGGTCAGGCACAGGATGTCGTTGTTGCCCTTCATCTGGCCGTTATAGGCGGCGAAGCGCTCGGCCCGGTAATCGGCCTCGGACAGGCCCTTCTTCTGGAACATCACGCCCCAGGAGCCGTCCAGGATCAGGATGCGCTCCTTGGCGGCGGCCTTGAGGGCGGCGACGCGGCCAGATCTCGTGGAAATGTCGCGGATAGACAGGTCGGTCATGGGCGGAACTCCGAAGCGCAAGCGCCCCCTCCGTCACGCCGCGTATTCGCGGCGCGCCACCTCCCCCGCCTTGCGGGTGAGGAGGATTG
>Ga0209426_1000485_pt1 | contig 39833 bp, 26 predicted proteins | sample Deesub1362B_J571_FD_187697 | JGI IMG/M metagenome (GOLD analysis project Ga0209426, IMG submission 187697) | Deep oceanic, basalt-hosted subsurface ecosystem from Juan de Fuca Ridge flank, Pacific Ocean, CORK Borehole 1362B_J2.571 (SPAdes)... ...
GGCCGAGGCCATGCCGCAAATTACCTCCCGAATCTGCGGCGTGTGTCCGACCGCACACCACATGGCCTCAGCGAAGACGCTGGACGACCTGTTTAAGGTGGAACCGCCGCCGGCAGCGAAGAAGATCCGCGAGCTGGTCTATTCCACCTTCATGGTGGAAGATCACGCCCTGCATTTTTTCTTCCTCGGTGGACCCGATTTTGTCGTGGGGCCCGATGCTCCCAAGGCGAAGCGGAACATCCTTGGCGTGCTGGATGCAGTCGGGCTGGAAATTGGCAAAAAGGTGATTGCCATGCGGCGGGAGCTGCGGGAGCTCATCGCGGAAATGGGCGGCAAGGTTATTCATCCGGTTCTGGGTTTGCCGGGCGGGGTCTCCAAACCGGTTAGCGGGGAGGTCCGCGACCGGTTTGAAACGGTGGCGATGGAAGCAGTGGAGTTTGGCGAATTCTGCCTGAAGGTCTTTGATGATGTGGTTCTGAAGAACAAAGCCTATGTTGAGCTGATCACGTCCGAAGCTTACACACACCGTACGTACTATATGGGCCTGGTGGATGGGAACAATTGTGTGAATTTCTACGATGGCCAGATCCGGGTGGTGGATCCTGATGGCCGGGAGGTGGTGAAATTTCCAGCGCGGGACTATCTGGATGTGATTGCCGAACACGTGGAGCCGTGGAGTTATATCAAGTTTCCGTACCTCAAGCAGGTGGGCTGGAAGGGGTTTGTGGACGGGAAGGAATCCGGGATTTACAGTGTGGCGCCGCTGGCTCGCCTGAACGCTGCGGACGGGATGGCCACACCGAAAGCGCAAAGGGAATATGAGCGGTTTTTCGAAACTCTGGGCGGGAAGCCGGTTCACCACACACTGGCAAACCACTGGGCGCGGCTCATTGAGCTTCTGTATGCGGCCGAGCGGATGCTGGAGCTGTCAGCGGATCCGGAGATTACCAGCAAGAAAATCCGTGAGATCCCGGCAGCGGTTCCTGAGGAGGGGGTTGGCGTGGTGGAGGCGCCGCGGGGGACGCTCATTCACCATTACCAGACAGACGAGCGCGGTGTAATTACAAAGGCGAATCTGATTGTGGCGACCCAGAACAACGCGGCACGGATCGCCATGAGCGTGGACAAGGCGGCCCGGTCGTTTATCAAGTACGGCCTGTGGGACGATGGGATGCTGAACCAGGTGGAGATGGCCTTCCGGGCATACGATCCCTGCCATGCGTGCGGTACCCACAGCTTGCCGGGGGAAATGCCGCTGGTGCTGGAAGTTTTTGATCACCGGGGTGAACGGATCAGAACGGTTCGCCGGGATTCGATGGCTTGTAGGGCGAAGTAGGGGGAAATGAATTTCGCGTTGCATTACGTGGTTGCTGTTTGGTTTGTCGGACGGAATTTATTTCGGCCGGATGGAGTTTCATCTAGGGCGAACATTTGGGCGATATGAATTTCGCATTACATTGTGGGTTGGCTGTTTAGTTTGTTGGACAGAATTTACTCCAGCCGAATAGAATTCTCCCTTTGGCGGTGTGCCAGAAATTGTTGGGGGTCAGATCTTCTTTTAGATACGTGAATGGCCAGTCCGTCCACTTGGTAACGAGCCGTGCTTTGACGGGATTGTTCAAGATATAGGCAATGATGCGGCCCAAATCGCCAGGACTTCGTACCACGTGATCGTAGCTTTCGTGCTGCCAGAATGGACCGCTACGTCCCAGCACCTGGTTGCAAAACCGCGCGGTTCGTCCTTTCAGCTGTTTAAGAATATCCGCAAGCGGATACGGCGCAGTGGTTCCTTTGTGGGATGGCTCCGTCGTATATCCTTGGGTGTTAATCAGGAGATGAGCATGATTGGGCATGATGCAGCAGGCGATCAGATCGTATCATTTGCCATCGAGCTGCTGGATGTTTTTCATTACGATGTCGGCAACACGCTTGTCTGCCTACCAGCGGGGACTATTTTTTATACAGCGGTCGAGCCAGTCATCAAAATGTCCAAAATATTTCCTTTCCAGCTTGAAAAGATCATCTTGTTGTGCTTTGCCTTTGAGTTGTCTTAATATGGCCCTTTCGCACTGAAGGCGCTCCAGCACGGAGGATGGCAGCGAGTGAACCAGCCGAAAAGTAATAAAGAAGATCGCGTTTTTTTGGTATCCAGTGCGGTAATCTGCGGCGGTAGTAGGATTTCATGTTCCTTCTCCGGTTTGTTCGGACTCGTTTTTTTGCAAAGATAATTCGTTTTGGGCGAAAGGCGAGATGAATTTCGCCTCACGGTTTGGGTAGTGTGTTTGGCGGGTTATGGGCGAGATGGGTTTCCTCTCACGGTTTGGATGGCGGGTTTGATGGATCGGGTGAAATGGGTTTTGACCTACGGTTTTTCGCGGTATGGGCCCCCGTTGGGAAATTGAGCTTTTTGTTTTCTTTGTTTTCGAAGAAGGTTATAACCATGTAAATTTCTTAAAAATAGAGATTTGAATCTAATGCAAGGATTTTCTCATGTAAACATTATGGTCTTAAAAGTGGGCTAGTGTTGTGAAACAGCCAGGGACGGATAAGATCTCCTTCAGAATTGAATGATAGACGGCATTGGACCGGAATAAGGCGTTTTGCAAGTTCTTTTTTCAGGAGGACCGCTTTAAAGTTTAAAGCGGGACCATCTGTGGTTCTCGAATTTTCGCAGGGTACACAATGATGGAAAATACATTTTTTGGGTTGGCAGTTCGCTGGTGTAATCAATTTTTCCATCCAAAAAATTTTCGCAAACATCCTAAGCAGGGCGTCGTTACGGCAAATCTTGGGTCCAATGGAGGATTGAATGCGCAAATTTTTTATCAACCAGGAAGGCAGAATCTATTCACAGAAAAGAGCGGTTTTCTCTATACTTGCGGTCGCGGATTATCATATCCTTTCGCCAGCAATTTTCAGCTACGAAAAGGCGAGCCATCAGAATGCCCGTCCATTCTCAGTTAGATTCTTTTCCCATTCCTTGTAGCAATCCCCATGGTGATGGTCCTGGGCGCAGTGAATCCCTGGGATTGCATTTCTTTGTGCCTAATCGGGAGCCGTTGCCCCTAGGCTGTGCAAACATGGCGGCTTTCAAATCTTCGAGGTGGGGTGTAGATCCACCGAGGGGTTTTGCGATGATTTGGACCAACTGCCGCTTGCAAGTTAGTTTCATTTATTTTGACCCCAACAAGCATTGCTTTTCCGTCTGTTTTTCTCAAATTGGGAGTATTTCTCTACTTCGCCGTAAATTTTGGCGGAATTTTTTGATGGGTGGCATACGATTTTGAGAGGAAACAGAATTCCGGTTTGCCGTTTACTGGGGAGGGGGGGGCCGTTTGCCGGAAAAACCTCCCCACCAATGGGTGCCGAATGCGAGGTCAGAGATGGGATGTATCAGGTTCTTCGTAATAAAAGAAAGATTTTTCAAACAAGTGGGATGGGAAGTATTTTCTTTTTTGAAGGCAGGTGCTTCAATTTCCCGATCCTTGCAAGCACGTGTTGCAGATTGAAGAAATGTAAATTGCCGAGGAAGGCGAATATAGTTCTTGCCTTTCTATCAGCGAAAATGTATTTTGTTGATGTACGTACCTGATGATGGGGGAAGGGGATCCGAAAAAACGATTGCGGAATCTCAATGGCTCTTTCTGGCAGCAAGGAAAATGAACTGATCCGGCGCATCCAGGACGGGGACTCGGATGCATTTGAGATCGTCTATATGCATTATTTTCCGCTTCTTTGTGAATTCGTATATCGATTCGTGCACGATCGTCAGAGGACCAAAGATATTGTCCAGAATATATTTATCCGGATCTGGCAGAACCGCAAGCAGTGGAATCCAACTATTTCGCTGGCCTCTTATCTGTTTAGATCAGCGCAGAACGCGGCACTTGATGAGATTAGACACAGCCGGGTTGAAAGGGAGAATGCGAACCGGATTTTGGATCTACATGGAGAAGTCCGAACACCGCTTGATCAGGTGGTTGAGGAGGAAATGCGGCGTGAGGCCTACCAGGCTATTGATGAACTGCCTGAGAAATGCAGGACCATTTTTCTGATGAGTCGATTTGGGGAAATGACTTATCAGGAGATTGCTGAAACGCTCGAAATCTCTCCCAGGACTGTTCATGCTCAAATATCGCGTGCTCTAAAGCATCTCCGGAAACGGCTGGCCATTTTTTTGCAGACGATCCTTTGATTTTTCAGCACCTCGCCCGCACCACCTTCAGAGAACTCCCACCAGCAAGAAAATCCGGGGTTTTTTTCGGCAATTTGTTGTGTTTTGTAACATATCCCGCCTTTGTGATGTCCTGTCCCGGCATGTCGCATTTTGGGAAAATTGCCCATTGTTTTTATGGAAATGGCGAGCCGGTGCAGAATTGATTTTGATCGACGATGGGTGCAATAAGGGACGGTGGCATCCGTAAAGTGCGGTTCGGAACCATCTGTAAATGGTTGTCTCCTTATGGGTTTTTTCAATATTTCCAAAAAGATGACATTTTTGTTACTTTCCGATAGGCGTCTTTGAGGGAAAAATCGTCTTCTAAATGGAAATTGGAGGGAATCGTGGATAGCAACAAGGAAAGAATGCTGCATTACATTGTAGACTATTTGATGGGCCGCCTCTCACCTGCGGAAGCGGAGTTCCTGCGGAAATGGCTGAATGAAGACCCGGCGAATATGGCCTATTTCAGGCAAATTGAGAAAATCTGGAAATGCTTGACGCCACGGGAATCGGATTGGGATGTAGAAAGCGAAAAACGGAAGTTGTTCGAAAAACTTGGGATTGACAATGGTTCGCCGGAGGCGGAAAAGCGGGGTTTCCGTTCTTTTGCACTTTATCGCAGAAAACGAACCGATCGGATGGCCGGCATCATGCGTATTGCAGCCATAATTATCATCTTTTTTGGCATATCATTCCTTTTTCGCTCCTACCAGTCGACGGTTCAGGAGGGCCAAGAGTCCTCCAAAATGAATACGCTGCGTGTTTCACCGGGACAGATTACCCAGATTATTCTAAAGGACGGCACAAAAATCACGCTTGATGCAGGGTCTATGCTTCGGTATCCCGAAAACTTCCCATCGGACCGACGTGAGGTTGAACTTGTCGGAGAGGCTTTTTTTGAGGTGTCGTCAGATAAAAAACGTCCTTTCGTTGTTCGATTGAACCGGGGAGCAGTCAAAGTTCTTGGGACCAAATTTAATGTTCGGGCGTGGCCGGAAACCAGAAAGGTGCTGGTAGCTGTTCTTGAAGGGCGGGTCCGGTTCATGGGAAATCGCCCTGACAGAAGCGTCGTTGTGAAGGATGGTTACCGGTCTGTTCTGGAAAAAGCGTATCCGTCTCCTCCGGAAAAAGCGAATGTTCGCCGCTACCTGAGCTGGATGAGACGCGAATATTATTTTGAAAGAGCTCCTGTTCGGGAAGTGCTAAATCAGCTTTCCCGTTGGTATCTTATTGATTTTGTGCTGCCCGATTCAAGCTACCGTGACTATGAAGTTACTTTTTTCGTGCGGAAAGAACCACTGAGCAAAATCGTTCAGAAGCTTGCGCTGATTATGGACCTGGATTTCAGAATGGAAGACGGAAAGGTGTTTCTAATTGAAAGAAAAAGTAAGGGAGCGGCAGGAGCGCTGTAGTTTGAGGGGGCAGTGGATGATACTTTGGGCGGTAGATCGGCGCAGATGTTCTTTTTATCCTTTGGCAAGATGGTGGTTTGACAGCACTGGTGGCTACAAAAGCTCAAATTACGGGAAACTCTGAAAATTACCCCGAAACCCGCTAGGCTAATCGCCAGGAAAAAGGGAATTTTGCAGGGCTGCTAATTGAAGTTGGCCGATGATTAACAAATGAAAGGAGGCTCAAGATGGCTAGAAGAGCCTTTGCTTTGGCTGCCGTCCTGTTGGGGGTTTGTTTGATCATCCCCAGGGGCATCTTTGCTCAGGAAGTCAATATGGAACACCGGCTGGCGTTTGGTTATGGGATCATGGGCCAGAAAGTGCCAGCATCGCTTTCCAAAAGGATTTCTGTGGACCTGGAGCGGGTCCGCCTGGAAGATGCTCTGAATTATGTCGCGGATCTGGCAGGGATCCGTCTGAACTACAGTCGCCATATTCTTCCTGTGGATCGTCGGGTGACAGTGAAGCTAACAAACGCTCCGGTGGTTGAGGTTCTTACCGCCCTGCTGGATCAGACAGCCGCAGAATTCATGGTTGAAAGCGAAAAAGGTGTGCTTATCGTTCCTTCAACACTTAGTGGCCGGATGCGACAGGCACCGACCGTATCGAAGATCCGTGGAAAGGTGGTCGATGCGGAGACTGGAGAACCACTAATGGGTGCCAATGTGTTTTTGAAAGGCACGCAAGTCGGTGCTGCCACCGATAGAAATGGGGTTTTCCTGATTCCCAATGCGCCATTGGGGACGTACGTTCTGGTTGTTAGTTACATCGGCTATAAGAGGGAGGAGAAAGAGATCCGCGTTGTTCAGGGCCAGGAGCTGCGGGTTGATTTTGAGCTTCAGCCCGATATTTTCCAGGGGGAACAGGTTGTGGTTACGGGGCTTGCATCCCGCCGGGAAAAGTCCGTGGCTGAGGTAGCTGTTGCCCGCGTAGATGCTGCCGAACTTTCCGAGCGGCAAATGTATACGACGGTGGATCAGATCTTCAAGAGCAAAATTCCCGGTGTCCAACTCCATCCCGCCTCGGGCAATGTGGGAGGCGGATTCCGGTTCTTTGTGCGATCAGGTGGAGGACTCAACGGAAACGAACAACCGCTTATCTACATTGACGGTGTACGTGTTGATGATTCGCGGCTGCAATTGATCTGGAATGGTGGCCAGGGTTATTCCAACCTTTTGTCCCTTGTCCCGGCGCAGATTGAAAAGATCGAGGTGCTGAAAGGACCTGCAGCCGCAGCAATGTACGGTACCAATGCTTCCAACGGTGTAATTCTTATTACCACCAAGTCGGGCCGCATTGGAGAGGGAAAGGCCAAAATTCGTTATCGGCTTCATTATGGCATCAATACCAAACCTTTCCGCTATGATCCGAAAAAATATTTTAATGCGGATCTTTATAACGATCATATTCTCCGGGATGGTATCGTTCGGGAGCACATCGTCGAAGTGACAGGAGGAACTGGAAACATTGGCTATTTTGTTTCTTTTGAAGACAAATTTGAGGAAGGAATTGTTCCAAAGAGCTTTCAGGATCGGAAGGCCGTTCGGGCTAACCTGACGGCATTACCAAGAAAAAATCTGAATCTGCGCTTCCATTCGCTCTTTTCAACCAACGATCTTTCCCGGCCTTTTAGCGACGATGCAGTTCTTTCCCCCCACTGGGGGACTATCATGGTCGACACACCCTGGAAATGGTACGATAGTCTGGCCATTGCATCCACACAGGAACCCGGTAAAAATAATCGCTTTCTGGGTGGCTTGCAGGCCGTATGGACACCTCTCCGTGGTTTGGAAGTTTCAGGGAATTTTGGTATTGATCACTCCTATCACCGCGAAGATGAGTTTCTGCCTCCCGAATATCGCTACTGGCTTGGGTATGGCGGCAGAAGATTGCTCACAGAGCGGTATAATAAACAGTATACTTATGATTTCAAGGTCAGCTATACGTACAGTCCTATTTCAGATCTTCACATCAATTCCAACATCGGGATGCAACTGTTCGAACGGGAGGATACTTGGAGCGGCATGCAGGTTCGGCAGTTTGCTACAAGTCTGATCTCGGATGTGGGATCCGGGTCCGATATCCGTGGTGTTTGGGAAGGAAAATATCAAGAACGTCAGGCCGGTCTTTTCATGACTCATTCTCTGACCTATAAGGATCGCTATTTTGCGACGCTTTCGCTCCGAAAGGATTATGCCAGTGCTGTCGGCCAGGAAGCTCCCTCTATTTACTATCCGCAGGCAAGTTTTGCAGTGCGCGTGGATCGGCTCGGTGTGTTGCCAAAATTGTTTACCATGATGAAGCTGCGTGCCGCCTACGGAGAGAGCGGACAGCTTCCCGGTCCGTATGATAGCAAACGGCTGCTCTGGGGAGCTTATGGAAATGCTTACGGTGGTCCCGGAGCGATTCCCAATTATGTTGGCAACCCGGCCATTGAACCTGAACGCATAGGAGAACTTGAGGTCGGTTTTGACCTTGAAGTCATCTCACGCTATTACATGGAATTTACATATTATCGCCAGAACGCCCGCAATTCCATTGTTGGAAAACCGAACGCTCCGTCTACCGGCTTCGGTGGATTCCAGTCACCTTTTAATATTGGAAAGGTGGAAGGCGAGGGAATTGAGTTCATGTTCCGGGCCAATCCCATCAGAACGAGAAATTACAACCTTGATTTGACCTTCGTTTGGAATTGGCAAGATAATAAGGTAATTGATCTCGGAGGCCAGGGGCCCATTATCGCGAACTACAGAGTGAACGCCATTGCGGAGGGCTTGCCAAAACATGAGTATTATGCGGTGATTACAACGGGTGCTAAGTTCGACGAGAATGGCGTCTACATCGGGGATATCGAGTCTGATGGACGGGTAGATTTGGGATCTCCTATTCCAAAACACACAGGTTCCTTTACTGTGAATTTCAGATTCTTGAGGAACTTTAACCTCTATGCACTTGCTGATTGGGGTCTAAAAAAGAAGGTTTTCAGCATTTTCCGCCAGTTTGCCGCCCGGAATGGCGGGTACAGGCCTTTCTTTGAAATGGCGGCAAAATTGGGGTTGAAGGATCGCTGGGGATGGAATTCGCGTCTGGATTTTGACCAAATCCAACCTCTTGAGCCTGGAACGCCCGAATATATCAAATTGGCCAATGAATTTGCCCGGATGAATCCTTTTTATCGTGGGAATTACATTTTTGACGCAGACTATTTTGTCCTTCGGGAAGTTAGCCTCAGTTACGATATGACCGATATGTTGGAGAACATCCCGTTTCTCAGCAATGTGTTCACCGATCTTTCCATTGGAATCAGTGCCAAAAATCTGGTCAGGATCTCCAAGTATAAAGATGGCGATTTTGAGGTCAACGCACCGGGATCACGCTCGGGTGCGTGGTCTGTAGATTATGGCACTGTACCTCCTCCTAAGGTCTATAATTTCTGGATTTCTTTTGGAATTTAAAAGGAGGATCAAACCATGTATAGATTAGAGAGAATGATTTTGGTTTTTATTGTCAGTCTTGCTTTCCTGGCGTGCCAAGATTGGGTTACAAGTCTTGATCCGTTCATCGATTCGATTGAAGATCGGGAACTGAATAGCCCGGATAAGATTCCATTTTTGATCCGTGGTGTTCAGCAGCAGTTCTCGTACACGATCGATGATCTGTTTGTCAACGTTGCAGGGCTATCAGATGAGTTCATTTTCGATCTGCGCACTCCGACGGCCGTTTTCCCTCAGTTTGGAGAAATCGATCAGGGGCTCATTCTCCTGACCAATTATCAAATTGAGGCCATTAATTCCAATATCGGTCGTCTCCGCTTTCTTGCGGACGACCTGTTGGAAAGGGTCAAGAAGATGAGCGGCGTCGATGAAAGTGCGATGAGGAACGTTCAGTTTACCGGTAATTTCTATGGCGGGATTGCCCGTTATCTTGCGGCAACCTACCTGGGGCTTGAACCCACGCGTGGCGGGGCTCCAATCGATAATGGTCCCTTTATTCCTTCTGATCAACTTTATGACCTGGCAATTGAGAAATTCCAGGCCGCTTTGCAATATGCGACCGCCGATGAAAAGCGGGTCGTATATTCTATGATGGCAAAAACGTATCTTTATAAGGGAGATTACCAGAATGCACTTAATGCAGCCCTGTCTGGTCTTGAAATGGGCGATCCACCATTCCAGGCGCTGTATACTTCGCAGGAACCGAACTATTTTGATATCGAGGCTGGCTCCCAGCGGCATCAGTACACTGCTGATCCCAGATTCAAGGCTTATGTAGATGAAGATCCAGCAGAATCAGCCCGGATTCCTCTGGAACCCATAAAAAGCCTCGATGGATCCACGGAATTCTACATTCAGAAAAAATACCCGGCATCCGATTCTCCCATTCCCTTTGTGACCTGGCAGGAGATCTACCTGATTCGTGCGGAATGTGCCCTCCGTGGCTTTGGGAACGATGATCCTACAGCCCTCATCAATGCGGTTAGGGCTTCCCATGGCATTGCACCTATCAGCGGCACAGCAAACATGGATGTATTGATTAAGGAACGCGATAAAGAGCTGTTTTTAACGGGAGCGCGTTTACCCGATCAGAGGCGGTTTAATCTTTGGCATTTGGGACCGGGTACCTGGCAATATATCCCGATTGATCAGCGCGAAAGGGACTACAATCCCAATCTATAATGGGTGGTGGAGATTTCTTGAATCGTGCACAAAGCAATAATCTGACAAATCTCTGATAAGGGACGGGAAGGCCGTACAATACATAAATCATCCCTGCAGATAGGGCCGTTTGCAGAAGAGCAAGCGGCCCTTTTTTTGATGTATTAACCGGTTATTCTATGTTTGTTTCCGCCGGTAAAACGGACGGCTTTGGGCGGTAGGTTATCCGGATGTTTTTCAGCTTGGTCCATTTTAAAATGATCCCAATTAAAAAGTTTAATGAGAATTTCTGCGGAGGTGATAAAACTCCATGTTCAGATTTCTATCGGAATTTACGTTTCAACATCTCATGATCAAAAACGTCACACAAAGCACGTTCTACGTTTGGCATATGAGGCAAAATAGTGTAGCATTGCCACGTATGATTGTTCGAAAATGCCCGGCCATTCGTATGCTGAAAAGGCTCCATATGAATTAACCTGGAAATAAAGAAGGCTTGGAAAATTGGACATTTTTTCCGTAAAGATGTCTTGACTATTCAAGAAAGGGCGGGTTATTTATTTAAAAAATTTCTGAGAAAAACTTAGCTGGAGAGTTCAGGGGATTTTGATTTTGCCCGTGAGGGACTTCCCGCTTGATGAAAATTTTCCAATAGTCTTTGGAAGCGGTGTGAGATAGATTGTAAAAGGTCGCAGGAAAATCTCGCAGGTTTGTATATTTAACCATTCTGAGGAACCATGTTTCTTTCTGAATTCAGCATGAGCAATAAAAAGAACCAATTTGAAGAATGTTCTGACCTGACTACATATCGGAGTCTTGCTCGATGGCTGTATGGAACCTTTATTATTTTGGCAGGCTCTTTGGGAAACCGGTTTAAAGGCTGTGTTTTATTCTTGGATCTGACTTGAGTGTTGGAAAGGGCATCAATTCAGGACGAAAGATTCTTGCGGTTTTTATTTGGTAGCTTCTTGTGAACTGTTTTCCTCTAATTCTTCAGCAATTTTCTGCATGGAATGTAATGTAATTTCCACGAATTGCTCCAGGGAGATTCCCAGTTCTTTTTCGCAGGAGCGGATGTGTTCCCGGTTTACAGCTGCGGCAAAGCGTTTTTCTTTCAGCCTTTTTAGGACGGACTTCACCTTAACGCTGCGGATACTTTTGTCCGGCATAATCTTGCCCACTGCCATAATAAAGCCCGTGAGCCCATCCACAGCGAAAAGGGCTTTGGCCATGCGTGTGTTTCTGGGAAGATTCTGGTATTCGTTATGGGATCGTACAGTCAAGATCCATTCGTCCGGGAAGCCGATTTCTTTCAAAAGACGGATGCAGGTTTCACCGCAGTGTTCCCGCATATGTTGTTCATACTGCTCCTTGGGTGTGATCTGTTCGACATCGATATCGTGCATGAGCCCACAAAGCCCCCAAGCTTCTTCATCTTCGCCGAAAAATCGGGCCAGCCCCCGCATTGCTGCCTCGGTCGCAAGCAAATGCCGTAGAGTGTGCGAACGTACGTATTTTTGCAAGTGGGATAAACATGCTTCGCGGGTTGGATGAGGCCTGTCCATTCTGGTTACCCTTCTTATCGCCGATGTTTGCTTTTTTGACCCTTATTATTTATAATATCTTTGCAAAATCCCTGAATTTTTTCAAGTGAATTTCTGTCTGGAAACATTTCCGGACATGGTGAGTGTGTGCTGCATACCAGAGCAACGGAGCCAGTTTGTTCCTTCCCGGCTCATATGACAGAGAATTTTTCGCGGGTTTGGATCTTTACGTGAGATGTTCCGGATTGGTCTGAACGGATGCGCAAAAAAAGATTGATTTTTCTCATCCTTGCTGCGAGCCTTGGTGCCCTCTGGGGACAATGTTCCCGGGTTGCAAATCCGCTGCAGAATCTCTCCCATGGTGATCAAGGTATTGTCTCCATTTTGGGGCCCAGCCTCACAAAAACGGGGCAAGAATTGCCTTTCTACCTCAGGACAAAGCGGCTTGCCCAGAAAGAACGGGTCCAGTGGTATGTGATAGGCGAAGGGGAGATTGTGAGTTCGGGATCAAAGGCCATCTGGGTTCGCGGGCTTTTTCCGGACACCCATTTTTTTCTGGTGTGCGAATTGTATACATCCAATGACGTGCTTATTGCGAGAAATTCCAGGCTGATCCGTACATTCCGTCAAGCGGTTGTTCTAAAGGCGGATGATTTTATCCCTGATGTCAACTCACATATTGCGCCGCAATGGAAAAGGTTTGTCCGTTTTATACGCGAACAGAACCTTTGTGCGAACATCGGTGTTGTGGGCCGATTTCTGGAACATCCACCAGAAAACTACCGCCTGTACTTATTGGCACTTGCCCGGGATGCACGTTTTGAACTTTGGAATCACGGGTATTACCATTCACTGATCTATGGAGGAGATGGTCGGGTATTCTCGGAATTTTTTGCGCGCTCCTACCGTTTCCAGTACGAAGCGCTTGAAAGAACCCAGAGGGTAATGAAAGAAAAACTCGGTACCGAACCGCATGCTTTCGGTGCTCCCGGAAATCTGTTTGATCATATAACGGTGCAAGTTTTGCAATCTTTTCCTGAGATTCACGTGTGGTTTTTTGGAAAAAATAACGGCCGCCAGATGATTTTTCCCCGGACCGTCGAAGCAGAATATCCAACAGGACGGCCCAATTTATCTGTATTTGCAACCGGGTATGATCCCGAAGAGGAACTAGTGGTGCTTCAGCTCCATCCAGCAATGTGGGACGAAAAGGATTTCGGTGAATTTGTAAAAATCATAAGATTCCTACAAAAGTACCAGGCAACCTTTGTTTTGGCGGAAGAATATTATCAGTATCGGAAATGGATCCAGCAGAACGTTATGCCGCGAGACAGTCACAAAGATTTCTGGCGCGGGGGTCGTTTGCATTAATTTGGTGCTGGGTGTTTGAAGTCTGCCTGTTTCGGAGGGGAAATTGGCTAGGTAGATTTTGGGAAACTCAAAAGAAAAAGGGTGGCCGCGGGGGACGGCCACCCTTGGGGATTGGGGCTCTGTATGGTTTGGGGTGCGGCTACTTCTCCTTAGATTCGAAGTGCATTGATTCAAGCAGCCAGTAGGCGTGATCCCGCCAGCCAAGATCTTCTTCGTGCGGCGGGACCAGATCTGAATGATCCAGCCTTGCCAGAAGCTCCCGGGTGAAATGGCGCGTGCCGAGAATGTGTTCGCCATTGGATGCCAGATCAGCGGGCCGGTAGCCGATCCGCAGAACATTGGCGATGGCCCGTTCAATGGCCCGGGCAGCGTGTTCCATCTGAAAGGAATACCGGAACATCAAAGCAACAGAAGCAATGGCGGCAATGGGATTGGCCCGGTCCTGGCCGGCAATATCGGGAGCAGAACCGTGCACCGGTTCGTATAGCCCTGTCCGTTTTCCCAAGCTGGCCGAAGGTAACATACCCAGCGACCCGGTTAGCATGGCTGCTTCGTCGCTTAGGATATCGCCGAACATGTTTTCTGTAAGAATCACATCGAACTGCTGCGGGTTGCGGATGAGCTGCATGGCGCAGTTGTCCACCAGCATATGTTCGAATTGCACCTCCGGGTAACCCTGTGCGACTTCCTCGACAACCTGCCGCCAGAGCTGGGAAGTAGCGAGAACATTGGCTTTATCTACAGATGTTACTTTTTTGCGGCGGTTCCGGGCCAGCTCGAAAGCTGTGCGGGCAATCCGTTCGATTTCGCGCTCGTCGTACTTCATTGTATCAACGGCCCAGCGTGGACGGCCCTTGCTGTGCACAGCCTTGGGTTCGCCAAAATACAACCCTCCCGTAAGTTCCCTAACGATGATCAGATCTACATCCCGCACGCGGTCGGCTTTGAGCGGCGACGCATCCACCAGCGCCGCGTAAACCCGCACCGGCCGCAGGTTGGCAAAAACCTCCAGTTCTCTACGCAGCTGAAGAAGCCCTTTCTCCGGCCGCTTCTCGATAGGCAGCCGGTCCCATTTCGGGCCACCAACTGCACCCAGGAAGACGGCATCCGCTTCCCTGCAAGCCGCAACGGTGCGCTCCAGAATTGGGACACCATGTAGGTCAATGCACCGGCCGCCAATCGGATGCTCTTCCACTTCCACATCCAGACCCACCATCTTTGCAACATGGGTCAGCACTTGCTGTGCAGCTTCGCTTACCTCCGGACCGATCCCATCGCCCGGCAGAAAAATCACCTTTCTCTTCATAATGGCCTCCCTGATATCATCCCCGTTTTTCTTGCAAACTCAAAAATTCCACCCGCTTCCACAATGCGAGCCACATCCCCCAAGGGCTTTAAAGTAAATGTTTTGTTCCTTCCCAATACCCGGAGCTCCCTCTCGTCCAGGTCAATAAGAACCCGATCACCGGTTTGGATTTCTGCCGGCAGATAGGCTTCCGTCTCAAGTGGGATTACAAACCCTCCGTCAACGGCGTTGCGGTAAAAAATGCGGGCATAAGATTGGGCCACAACTGCCAGAACCCCGGCCATCTGCAGGGCAAATGGTGCATGTTCTCGCGAAGAACCGCAGCCAAAATTTTTCCCCGCAATGATAATACGGAAGCGGGAACGTTCCTCTCCTTGCGCCACGAAGGGAATGTGACCTTCAGGCAACCCGGACTGTTCTACCGGCACACCGGATAGGCAAAAGCGACCGTAATTCTTCCGCTCTTCCGGATCCTCAAGGCTGTACACCAGGTGACGGGCTGGAATGATCTGGTCGGTATCGATGTCGTCTCCCAGCACGAATGCTTGTCCTTCAAAAGCAGGTTTCATTCTCTGGTCTCCTCATAAAACGTCCCTCGGATCAGTAATTGCACCCCGGATAGCCGATGCGGCCACCGTGTACGGTGAAGCCAGATAAACAGCCGATTCTTTGGACCCCATCCGCCCGGGGAAATTGCGGTTGGTTGTGGAGATGCAGATTTCGGGACCGTTTAACCGCCCGAACGTATCGGCGGGGCCACCCAGGCACGCCGCGCAGGACGGCGGCCCGATCTGCACCCCCGCACTTTCCAGAATGTCCCACACGCTCCGGCCATCCAGCCGTGTTTCTTTCAGCTTCCTGGCTGTGCGGACCGTTGCCGGAACCGCGAAAGTCGGGATGGCCACCTTGTTCCCCTGCAGGACAGTGGCAGCCGCCAGGAAATCGGCAAGCTTCCCACCGGTACATGATCCGATATAGGCGCGCGTCAGCTTAACTTTTCGCAGCCTGTGGGCCGGTGTGCCGCGGTCAGGAGAATGCGGTTCGGCCACCATGGGTTCCAACTCATCGGCCCGGTACCTGTGAATGCTGAAGTATCTGGCCGGATGGTCGCTGAATTCCGGCTCAAACCTGTGACGGGCGCGGTTTTTTAAATATTCGTAAGTTACGTCGTCCGGTTCGATGATGCCGTTCTTGGCCCCAGCTTCCACGGCCATGTTGGTTAGCGTCATCCTTTCTTCCATGCTTAGCTGCTGGATGGCCTCCCCGGTAAACTCCATGGCCCGATAGGTAGCCCCGTCTGTGCCAATATCCGCCAAAATTCTCAAAATAACGTCCTTCGCCTGCACGTAAGGCGGAAATTGGCCCTCAAAAACGAAACGCATGGTTTCCGGCACTTTTACCCATATTTTTCCGGTTCCCAGGATGAATGCGGCATCGGTATTGCCAATTCCTGTAGCAAACAGGCCAAACGCCCCGGCCGTGCAGGTGTGTGAATCTGTGCCGAACAGGACTGTTCCCGGAAGGGTAAACCCTTCTTCGGCCAGGGCAATGTGGCACACCCCTCTGTACCGTTCCGTGCCGGCGTCATAGAAATGTGGGAGATTCTGTTCCCTGGCAAATTGGCGCAGGATGTCCAGATTCCTGCGAGCATAGGGATCTTCGGTGAAGATATAGTGATCCGGAATGATGACCACCTTCTGAGGATCCCAGACCCGGGCATCTTTGCCGAACTCCCGGCGGAAGATGGCAAAGGTGGGGGGACCGCATACGTCATGGGTTAAAAGGACATCCACGTCCACCCAGATGGTTTCTCCGGCGTGGACTTCTTTTTTTCCCGCATGTTTTGCCAGAATTTTTTCTGTAATCGTCATATCCGCCTTCTCCTCCGCTACGCTTCCTGCAGAGAACAGATGCTCCGTGCCAGCTGGATCAGGTCGTCGTCGCTAACGTACTTCTTTCGGTCGGCCAGTTCTGTGAACCGCTGGTATAGTCGGTCCAGTTCTTCACGGGATGGCCGGAAACCGAGGAGCTGGAGCCGGTGGTTCAGCGCATTACGCCCCGAATGTTTGCCCATAACAATTTTGCTGGATGGAACCCCCACCGATTGGGGCGTCATGATCTCGTACGTCATGGGATTTTTCAGAACGCCATCCTGATGAATGCCTGCTTCGTGGGCGAAGGCATTTTCACCCACAATGGGTTTGTTTACCTGAACCGATTTTCCGGTGATCTGCACCAGCAGCTGGCTGGTCGGGTAGAGCTGCCGGGTATCGATGCCGGTGCTGCACTGGAATTCTGGCTGGCGGACCCTGAGGGCCATCACGATCTCCTCCAGGGCTGCATTGCCAGCCCGCTCGCCGATCCCGTTGATGGTGCATTCCACCTGCTGGGCGCCGTTTTGCAGGGCAGCAAGAGAATTGGCCACGGCCAGCCCCAGGTCATTGTGGCAGTGGACACTTACCTGGGCCCGGTATATGTTGGGAACTTCTTCACAGATCCGCCTAACCAGCGCGCCAAATTCCCAGGGCACCGCATAACCCACCGTGTCGGGAATGTTGATGACGGTCGCACCGGCATCAATGACGGCGGTGAAAATGTCTACCAGGAAGTCCGGGTCGCTGCGGGATGCATCCTCTGCCGAAAATTCCACATCCTCGCAAAAATGTTTCGCGTGTTCTACAGCCTTTACGGCATCTTTGAGCGCTTCCTGCCGGGATTTGCGCAACTTGTGGGTGAGGTGAATGTCTGATGTAGCAATGAAGGTGTGAATGCGCGGGTGCCGGGCATACTGCAGGGCTTCCCACGCCCGGTCAATATCCTGGAACCGCGCACGGCAAAGGCCGGCCACCTTGCAACGTTCCACCTGGCGGGAAATCTCTTTTACCGCTTCGAAATCGCCCTGTGAAGCAATCGGAAAACCGGCTTCAATAATGTCCACACCAAGGCGCTCCAATTGGAGGGCTAGCCGTAGCTTTTCTTTCAGGTTCATGCTGAATCCGGGTGCCTGCTCGCCGTCGCGCAAGGTTGTGTCGAAAATGTGGATCCTCCGTGCCATGACAAGCCCTCCTATTGATTGACCGCTCCTTCAACATTCTGCTGCACCATCTCCTGTGCAACTGCGCGCTTTAGCAAAAAGTAGTTGAAGCTGTCGGATAGCGCCTGCCAGCTGGCTTCCATGATGTTTTCGGAAACCCCCATTGTGCTCCAGCTGGTTTGGCCGTCTCCGGATTCGATCAGTACTCGGACCTTGGCAGCCGTGCCCGCTTTTTCGTTTAGTACGCGTACTTTGTAATCCGCCAGTTTCATTTTGGAGATCTGCGGGTAAAACCGCCGCAGGGCCTTTCGGATTGCATTGTCCAGGGCGTGAACCGGCCCGTTTCCCTCAGCCGCCGTGTGCTCCACACGCCCGTTTACCAGCACACGGATGCTTACCTCCGCCCGGGAAGGTTCATTTTCGTTTTTCTCGATCAGAACCCGGAACCCTTTCAGTGAAAAGTGCTCCGCCGGTTCTCCCAGCTTCCGGCGCAGCAAAAGCTCCAGCGATCCTTCTGCAACTTCAAACTGGTACCCTTCGTGTTCAAGCTCCTTCAGCTCCCGGACAATTTCGGAAACCTTTCCGACATCGCCGATGGTTTCCAGCCCCAGCTCTTTGCTTTTGTAGAAAATGTTGCTCCGGCCGCTGAGATCGGAAACCAGCACCCTGCGCCGGTTTCCCACCCGTTCGGGCGAGATGTGCTCGTATGTGGCAGGGTCACGCATCACGGCGCTCACGTGTACACCTCCTTTGTGGGCAAACGCGTTCCGCCCTACAAACGGCTGATTGGGCGGTGGAGCCAGGTTGGCCACCTCGCTCACAAACCGCGACAGCGAAGTTAGCTCGCGTAGCCGTTCTTCCGGGATGCAATAAAATCCCAGCTTGAGCTGCAGGTTGGGAAGCACAGAGCACAGGTTGGCGTTGCCGCAGCGCTCGCCATACCCATTGATGGTGCCCTGTACCTGCTGGCATCCGTGAAGCACCGCTAGCACAGAATTGGCCACCGCCGTTTCGCTGTCGTTGTGGCAGTGAATCCCCAGCGGCGCACCGATCTGTCTCCTTACCTCCTGAACGATGGCCACCAGTTCGTGCGGAAGTGTCCCACCGTTGGTATCGCAAAGTACGATGGTGTCTGCCCCGGCCGATTCCGCCGCTTTCAGCGTACTCAGGGCATAGGATGGGTCGTCTTTGTATCCGTCAAAAAAAATGCTCGGCGTCGAGATCACTTCCTTCCTTGCCCGCTTGAGGAAAGCGATGGAGTGAGAGATTAGCTGAATGTTTTCTTCTGGAGAAATTTTCAGCCCCTTTTCCACATGCAGCAGCCACGATTTTCCGAAAAGCGAAACGGCCGGCGTTCCCGCTTCTATCAGCTGGTTGAGGTTGGGATCCTGTTCCGGCAACAGGCCGGGACGCAGAGTTGATCCAAAAGCCACCAGTTTGGCATGTTTCCACCGCAGGCGGCTGGCCTTCTGGAAGAAAAAGAAATCTCTGGGATTGGACATGGGCCAGCCACCTTCGATGTAATCGATGCCAAATTCGTCCAGTTTTTGGGCTATGCGCAGCTTGTCTTCCACAGAAAAAGAGATTCGGGTTCCCTGTGTGCCATCCCGTAGTGTGGTGTCAAAAATAAAAACTTTTTTTCCCTGCATGATTTTCCTCAACCCGTCGGACGGATCCAGCTCATCATTTTGCGCAGTTTTTCCCCAACTTTTTCAATGAGGAGATCCTGGTGTTCGCGGCGGGATGCTTGCAGAACCGGTCGGCCCGCCTGGTTTTCCAGAATCCACTCTCTGGCGAATGTGCCGTTCTGTACGTCTTTCAAAAGCCGGCGCATGCTCTGCCGAACTTCTTCTCCAATAACCACCGGTCCGCGGGTCATACCGCCGTATTCGGCTGTGTCACTCACAGAGTAATACATGCCGGCAATGCCTCCTTCGTAAATCAGGTCCACTATGAGCTTCAGTTCATGCAGGCACTCAAAATAGGCGATCTCCGGCTGGTAGCCCGCTTCAACCAGCGTGTCGAATCCGGCTTTGATGAGCTCCGTAACCCCGCCACAGAGGACAGCCTGTTCGCCGAAAAGGTCAGTTTCTGTTTCTTCTTTGAAAGTGGTTTCGATCACGCCGGCACGGGTTCCGCCAATGCCTTTGGCGTAGGCCAGAGCAATTTCCCGTGCCTGTCCCGAAGCATCCTGATGAACTGCCATCAGGCACGGAATCCCTTTGCCTCCCGTAAAAACGCGCCGCAGCAAATGTCCCGGTCCTTTGGGCGCAACCATGAAGACATCCACGTTCTCGGGCGGAACAATCTGATGAAAATGAATATTGAATCCATGAGCAAAGGCCAGCGCTTTTCCGCCGGAAAGGTGCGGTTCGATTGCCTGGCGGTAGACCTCTGGCTGGTTCTGGTCTGGAACCAGCACCATGATGATGTCACCTTCCCGGCAGGCCGCCTCAGTGTCCAGAACAGGAAGCCCTGCTTCCTCTGCTTTTTTCCAGGAGGCACTTTCCCGCCGCAGTCCGACAATGACCTCCAACCCGCTGTCCTTCAGGTTTAGAGCGTGCGCGTGTCCCTGGCTGCCAAAACCGAGTACAGCAATCTTTTTCCCCTGTAGGAGGGAGAGATCCGCATCGTTATCATAATAGAGTTTCATTGCCCGTCCTTTCCGTTGGTTGAGCTTTATGCCAGCCGGATTCCCGTCGCTTCCTGGGAGGCCTTTGCCTGATATTCCCGCTGAAGGGCGACACAGCCAGTACGTGCCACTTCCAGGATGCCGAACCCGCGCAGCAGCTCCAGCATGGCGTTTATCTTATCCGTTTTGCCCGTAACCTCCACTGTTAGAGTCCTGGGACTGATGTCGACGATGTTGGCGCGGAAGATGCTAGCGATCTGCATGACCTCTGGCCGGCGGGAGGGGGGTGCCGAAATCTTGATAAGCGCCAGCTCCCGCTCCACATAGGACACATACGTCAGATCTGTGACTTTGATAACGTCAACCAGGCGGTTTAAATGTTTGGTAATCTGCTCGATGATGTGCTCATCTCCGTGCGTAGTCAGCGTCATCCGTGCCAGGCCCTCTTCTTCTCCGGGTCCAAAACTGATGCTGTCGATCCGGTACCCCCTTCCGCTGAACAGACCTGTAATGCGGGAGAGGGCATTAAAGTTGTGCTCAAAAATGACAGAAATGGTATGTTTCATTGGGAACCTCCACGACTCTCTTCGATCATTTCGTACAGGGCTGCTCCAGCAGGCACCATTGGAAAGACATTCTCTTCGGGATCCACAAGAAAATCCATGATGACCGGCCGGTCCTTTATTTCCAGGGCCCTTTTCATGGTAGATTTCACATCTTCCGGTTTTTGGATGCGCATTCCCGTTGCACCATAGCTTTCTGCCAGGCGCACAAAATCCGGAATGGTTCCATCCAGATAAGAATGGGCGTAGCGTTTCCCAAAAAAGAGCTCCTGCCACTGGCGAACCATGCCGAGGTAGGCATTGTTGAGAATGACCACCTTTATAGGAAGACGATTTTTGACCGCCGTTGCCAGCTCCATTGAGGTCATCTGAAAACTCCCATCTCCGGTTACCAGGAATACAGGACGTTCTGGCCGGGCCAGAGAGGCCCCCACAGACGCAGGAAATCCGAATCCCATGGTGCCCAGACCTCCCGATGTGATGTTGGATCGCGGATGTTTGAACGGGTAATACTGAGCTACCCACATTTGATGCTGGCCCACATCCGTGACCACGATGGCCTCTCCCCCGGTGATTTCAGCCATGCATTCGATCACGTATTGCGGTTTGAGGCAGGTGGCTTCCCGGTCGTATCGCAGCGGATGCTCCTTCTGCCACTGACGGATCTGAGCCCACCAGCTATTCCAGTCTCCGGGTTCAACCTGCTGGATGAGCTCTGGAATAACCGCCCGGGCGTGCCCAACAATGGGAATGTGGGCCTCCACGTTCTTGGAAATGCATGCCGGGTCAATGTCGATGTGAATTTTTTTGGAGCGTGGCGAGAACCGGTCAACCCGGCCGGTAACCCGGTCGTCGAAGCGGGCACCGATGGCAATGAGAAGGTCACAGGTGGTTATGGCCATATTGGCCGTCCAGGTTCCATGCATCCCCAGCATTCCAAGAAACTGTGGCCAGTCGGCGGGAATTGCTCCCAGCCCCATGAGGGTGCTAACCACCGGTATGTTGGTCTTCTGCACCAGTTCTCGTAATTCGGCCACCGCGTTGCCGGAAATAACCCCGCCGCCAATGTAAAGAAGCGGTCTGCGGGCCTCCCGGATGGCGTGTGCTGCTCGCTGGATCTGCTGCGGATGGCCATGGTATGTTGGATTGTACCCGCGGATGAAAATATGTTCGGGACGGTGGTAGGTCCCCTCTTGATTCATGATGTCTTTGGGCATATCGACAACCACCGGCCCCGGCCGGCCCGTTGTGGCAATGTAAAAAGCTTTGCGGACGATCTCCGGGAGCTCTTCGGCATTTCGGACAAGAAAACTGTGTTTGGTAATGGGGCGGGTGATCCCGATAATATCGGCTTCCTGGAAGGCATCATTGCCGATCATGGCTGAGGGTACCTGGCCGGTAAATACCACCAGTGGGATAGAGTCCATATATGCCGTTGCAATGCCGGTAACCGTGTTGGTTGCACCCGGCCCCGATGTTACCAGTACAACGCCAGGCTTCCCAGAAGCACGGGCGTAACCGTCGGCCGCATGGGTGGCCCCCTGTTCGTGCCGCACCAGAATGTGGCGGAGCTTTTCCGTCCGGAAAAGGGCATCGTAAATACCCAGGACCGCTCCACCGGGATAACCAAAAATCACTTCCACGCCTTCTTCAACCAGGGCGCGTACCAGCATCTCGTGGCCCTTCATGGTCTTTGCTTCAGAGACGTTTTTTTTAGGTGGTCTGGGAGTGGTTTTGGACTCCCTCAGCATGGTTGTCGCAATCTGCCCACTCATGGCCTACTCCTTCCCATTGGTATGTGAGATGAGGACGGCTCCTTTATTGGCTGATGTGACCATCTGCGCGTAACGTGCCAGCCATCCGTGCTGGATTTTGGGTGGGGGTGGCTGCCACTTTTGCCGTCGGCGTTCCAGCTCTTTTTCGGAAAGCAGAACATGGAGTTTTCTTTCCGGGATATGGATTTCGATAAGATCTCCATCCTTCAGCAAGGCGATGGGGCCTCCGGCGGCTGCTTCTGGAGAAACATGACCGATGCAGGCTCCGCGCGTCCCCCCGGAAAAACGGCCGTCGGTGAGGAGGGCCACTTTTTCGCCCAGGCCCATTCCCATAATCAGGGAGGTGGGCGCCAGCATCTCCTGCATGCCGGGCCCGCCTTTTGGACCCTCGTAGCGGATCACCACCACATCGCCGGGCTTTACGCGCCCCTGTTTCAGGCCCTCAATGGCCTCTTCCTGAGAATTGAAAATTACAGCAGGGCCTTTGTGAACGAGCATGGTGTCCACCACAGCTCCTGTTTTGACCACTGCTCCTCCCGGCGCCAGATTGCCGAAAAGGATCGCCAGCCCCCCCTGAGGGTCATAGGGAGCCTCCACAGTGCGGATCACACGGCTGTCGCGAATGACGGCGTTCTGGAAAAGCTGCCCTGCCGGCTGCAGCGCCACCGTCGGCCGTTCCAGATGAAGCAGCCCTGGAATTTTGCTCAGCTCTCGGAGGATGGCCGGAATCCCTCCGGCACGGTCCAGATCTTCCATGTGCCAGGACGAAGCTGGCGAAATCTTGCAGAGGTGCGGTACTCTGGCCGCTATTTTGTTAATGCGTTCCAGCGGGTAGTCGATTCCGGCCTCCCGGGCAATGGCAAGCAAATGCAGCACCGTATTGGTTGACCCTCCCATTGCCATATCCAGGGTGAACGCATCATCCAGAGCTTCCAGGGTTACAAGATCCTTTGGCTTAAGTCCCGCTTCCACCAGATGAAGGATCTGGCGGCCGGCCTGGCGCACCAGTTGCCTCCGTTCCGCAGAGACCGCCAGCAGGGTACCATTGCCCGGCAGCGCCAGCCCCAGCACTTCCAGCAAGCAGTTCATGGAATTGGCGGTGAAAAGTCCGGCACAGGACCCGCAGGTGGGGCAGGCCTGCTCTTCGAGCCGCTGCAACTCCTCAGCCGGAAGTTCTCCGACCGTGTATTTTCCCACGCCCTCAAAAACGCTGACCAGGTCGATGGGGGTGCCATCTGGAAGCCTTCCGGCTTTCATGGGGCCGCCGCTGATGAAGATAGTAGGAATATTCACCCTCAGAGCGCCCATCACCATTCCCGGAACAATTTTGTCGCAGTTGGTAAGGCAAACCAGTCCGTCCAGCCGGTGGGCTTCCACCACCGTTTCCAGTGAGTCGGCGATCAGTTCGCGGCTTGGCAGGGAGTATTTCATGCCGGCATGTCCCATAGCGATGCCATCGTCAACTCCGATGGTGTTAAATTCAAACGGGACGCCGCCGGCTTCGCGAATAGCGGTTTTTACGATGTCAGCCAGCTCGCGCAGGTGCACATGTCCCGGAATGATGTCTGTGTAGGAGTTGCAGATCCCGATGAACGGTTTGTCGAAATCTTCTGTTTTTAGCCCGCAGGCCCGTAAAAGGCTGCGGTGCGGTGCGCGGTCAACGCCTTTTTTGATCTGATCGCTTCGCATCTGGACCTCTTTCTGCCAAAATAGACTTCTCCCTCCCAGAGGTCCTTCCTACCTGAAATTTTTTAAATTGGAATTGTTGTTACTGGCTGGCTTGGCTGTAGGAACGACCTCTGGGCTTTTTCTTTATCCTAAAATCAACCCAGAGATAATCCCTACAACCACCAAAATGATAATAAGGAGGAGTAAAAGTAAAAGGATGCTAAGGTAAAAGTCGGCACGCAACCATCCGCGGAGGGCTCCGGAGAGCAACCCGGTACCAGAAGAGATCAATGTCCGCGGATAGGATGCCATTTTATTCCAAACTCGAATCCTTTTAAATTTTTCTCGAAAAATTTTGACGCAAAATATAGAGCCGAAATACCTCTTTGTCAAGTAAAAAATGAACCGGGCAGAAAAAAAGTTTTCAGATTGCCATTTTTCAATTGTTTGGAATATCCTGAATAGCGTGTGCTAATTCATTGGCATTTTTTAAGTTGCACATCGGCTGGGAACGTCCAGAATAGCAGAAGATTGAAAGCAAAAAATTTTTGTTCTGCTCCCGGAAAAAGGTGGATACGTTGGGACTGCGGCTTAGGATGCGGGGAAAAACGGTGGAAGACCAGAACAGTCCTGTCCTGAGAGGATCCGGTTTTGTGGAATGCATTTGCCACTGGGGGTGCAATGCCTGGCCGTTTTTCTGAACGATGCCGTGAGAATTTCTCGAATCCTGCTCGTTGGAAATTCAGGTGATTTTTTCTTGACATCGGATAAGGATCTTGTTATAATATTCAACGCATTTTTTGCGAACCCTGTCTGTAACGATTTGCTTTTTTCTGCATCGGATTTAGAGGCGTTTTGAACGGAATTTTTGGGATTTTATGAGTGGCGTTACTTGACTGCGAACAGTTCGATGGTATTCTACACGGGTAAGGAGTTTTTGCGATATCCGGTTCCGTGGCTTCGCACGGGTGGATGGAGGGGAATCCCTCGCATAGGCTTGTTCTATCCTGTCCTATTTCGTCCCGCTAATTGTTGTCAGTTTTATTTGGTCTCCAATTTTTTAAGATTTCGTTCCCGCATTTTTCAGCTTTTCTTCCTTTTGTTTTTCCATTGCATTAAAGATTTTTTTCCCGCAGGTGCTGTTCCGGCTATGGGTAAAGTGTATTTGCTGGCAAGAAGTTTGGTGGGGAATTTCAAAAAGAAAGGAGATTAGAGCGAAGATGAAACCAACAGGGATTCAGCTGGTAGGAGAATTTATTCAGTGCGATAGCGAGATTCTCAATGACAGGGAGCGTCTGGAGGCGTTGCTCCAGGAAGGGATACAGGTTAGCGGGCTTCATGTGGTAAAAATGACCAGCCACCAGTTTCATCCGGTGGGTGTTACCGTTGTGGCCATTGTGAGCGAATCTCATATTGCACTGCATACCTATCCGGAAGCTGGCCATATGTCGCTTGATATTTTTACCTGCTCGCCTAGCGACCGTAACCCGTGGCGGCTCTATCACTTTCTGGCAGAAAAGCTGCAGCCCAAAACGCAGCGGGTGGTGAAAATTATTCGGGGCAATCCAATTTACATTGAGCAGAACGGGTATCTCAGTGCATTCTCGGTGAATGGGTTTGAAGTTCGCTATTACGTAAAAGAAAATCTGTTCAGCAAGCGTTCAAGATATCAGCGGATCAACATCATTGAGAACGACACGTTTGGCAGGATGCTTTTTCTGGACAACGAAGTGCAGATTGCGGAATACGATGCGGATTTGTACAACCGGAATTTACTGCGTCCATTTCTCGGGCGCAAGCTTCCGCCCAAGCATGTGGCCATTCTGGGTGGGAACAATGGTGGCCTACTGCATCATTTGCTGAGCATGGGGGTCGAAAAGATCAGCCTGGCTGAAATCGATCCGGATGTGATTGATGCAGTAAAGAAATATTTGCCCAGCGTCCACCGGGGTGCTTTTGATGATCCCAGGGTGGAGGTTGTTATTGCTGAACCCATCGACTTTCTGAGAAACCGCAGCGGATTTGACGGCCTGGTGTACGATCTGACCACATATCCGGAAGCCTTTGTCCACCGGGAGCGTGAAACCTATTTTGATGAAGTGTTTTCGCTGGTGCGGAAAAGCGTCCGCCCGGGAGGCATTATCAGCATCCAGTGCTGTTCCGAATTTGACCGCGAAACCAGGGACCTGTTTGACCGGCTCCTCAAAAAACATTTTGGCTTTGTGGACTATCATGAAGCCTACATTCCCTCTTTTTGCGAAAACTGGGTTTTTGCCTCCACCATCGTCCCGGGCCAGAAGGCGGAGGTTCCACTCCGCGAAGAAATACTGGCGGAAGTTTCTTGATGCGACGCAACCCGCCCTTTCGGGCGGGTTTTTTTTCTTATAGGGGGAGAGTTTTTTGAACGGTTTTCCCTTCTGTTTTGTATTAAAAATCCTTTGAAATGGAGGGATGAAGCGGCGATTACTACCCTACCGGATTTATTTGAAATTTTCCGGTCAATTTCTTTTCATTTACAGGTTTTTTGGTATCACAATTTGACCTGCAACACGAACCAGATCTAAACCCTGATGTGGAGTAACGCTATGGACAGGAAGACAATTGCTGGATTGGCTTTCTTTTTGCTTCTTCTTAAACATGCAGCGACGGTTTCGGCAGGTGAACTGGAAAACGACCGTGCTGATCTGCGCGCCACGCTGATTCAGACTCCCATCCGGCTGGATGGGGTTCTTTCCGAGGAAGTCTGGAAACGGGCCCAGGTAGTGGATACATTTCGCCAGAGGGAGCCTAACGAAGGGGAGCCCGCCAGCGAACGGACAGAAGTACGCATCCTCATGGACCGTAAATATCTCTATGTGGGGGTGATCTGCTACGACTCCGAGCCGGAAAAAATCATCGCCAAGGAAATGGAGCGCGATTCGGATCTGGAGCGGGACGACAATTTTGCCCTGGTCCTTGACACATTTTTTGACCAGCGCAGTGGGTTTCTTTTTGCCACCAATCCAAACGGTGCGAAGTTTGACGCTCAGCTCGGATTTGGCCGGGAACGGATGGATCCCAATTGGGACGGTATCTGGGACGTGCGCGCGGCCATTACCGAAGAAGGGTGGAGTGCAGAGTTTTTAATCCCTTTCCGGACGCTGCGGTTCAAAGAGGAGAACGTGCAGCGCTGGGGGATTAACTTTCGGAGGATGATTGCTCGGAAAAATGAAGAGGATTTGTGGAAGGCCTGGCGCCGCAACGATGGGCTTTTGCAGCTGACGCAGGCCGGTGTACTGGAGCTTTCCAGTTCGGTGGAGAGGGGGCACCATATTGAACTGATGCCCTATATGTCGGGAGGTTTTGAAAAGGGATATCCAGGGTACGGGTACGAGACGGGCCGAACGGGCAAAACGGGGCTGGATGTGAAATACGGGCTGACCCCCACGCTTACCCTGGACCTGACCCTCAATACCGATTTTGCCCAGGTGGAGGCGGACCAGGTGCGGATCAATCTAACACGATTTAATCTCTTTTATCCGGAAAAACGTGATTTTTTCTTGGAAAGCGCCTCTAACTTCCAGTTTGGCAGCGAACACCGGGCCATGGCTTTTTACAGCCGTCGCATCGGGTTGACCCGCACGAGAGAACCGGTTCCAATCCTGGCCGGGGTCCGGCTGTCCGGAAAGGCAGGCCGCTATGATGTGGGCGCTTTGACCATCCAGACTGGAAAACACGAGGAGATGGAGTCCACAAATTACACGGTGCTGCGGTTCAAACGGAACGTTCTCCGGCAGTCTTACGTGGGAATGATTTACACCCAGAAAACACCAGCCGAAACCACTTCCGTGAACCGAGTTGCTGGCGTCGATTTCCGCTTCGTTACCGACCGCTTCTTGGGAAACAAGAATTTTGTTGTGGCGGGCTATGCCATGAAAAGCTTTACCCCCGGAAATGCGCCACAGACCCACGCCCTCAACTTCTTCGTCGATTATCCCAATGACCTGATCGATATGTTCCTTTTCTTTGGCGAAGTGGGAGACCGCTTCAATCCGGAGGTTGGATTTGTCCGGCGCAAAGGGCTGCGTTCGTACGGGGGATCTTTCCGTTTTATGCCGCGGCCCAATATTCGCCAGGTGCGCAAATTCCACTTCGCCTTCCGTGTGTTTTCCAATTACACCTTCAGCGGTGTGTTGGATTCCCGGATGATGATGTTTCGGCCTTTTGGCATCATTTTTCAGTCCGGAGACGTGGTCGAAGTAGATATTGAACGCAACTTTGACTTTTTCCCGCAGGACTTCCCGCTATTTGGAGAGGTGTACGTACGTGCCGGCAAATATGAGGCTACTTCATATCAGGTTAAGGTGGAAACCAACCAGAGTCGTTTCTTTTCCATTGAGGCAGCCTACCGGTGGGGTGGATTTTATTCCGGGACCCACCGAAAAACGGAACTGGAGACAGCCCTCCGCTTCAGCAAATACCTCAGTGTTGCCGGGGGAATGAATTACACCGATGCGCAGCTACCGGAAGGTTCGTTTGTTGCCTGGGAGTGGTTCACACGGCTTCAATTTGCCTTTACTACCCGCCTGAGCGGTTTTATATTTCTACAGTGGAACAACGAGGATGATGAGACGATTTTGAACTTCCGATTGCGTTGGATTCCGCGGCTGGGCAGCGATTTTTACCTGGTTTACAATGAGGTTGAAGATACGCGTCTCGGGCGGTTTCAGCCGAAGCACCGTGTTGTGCTGGCAAAATTTACTTACTGGTGGGGGATTTAGCGGGCGTAAGCCGCAACTGCCTGGATACAAGAGAATCGCAATATGGGGATAGGATCATGTCCGAAATGGCCTTCCGGGAAATGCTCCGCGAGGCCCATTTTGCCGTTCCGCAACTGCGCCGGCTGGAAAAGCAGGCCTCCGGACTGAAGATCGGTGTGCTGGGGGATTTTTACCTGGACCGCTACATCGTCGGGAAGATGGAAGCCATTTCGCGCGAAGCACCGGTGCCCATTGTGCGCATCGTGCAGGATCGCTATTCGCCGGGGGCTGCCGGCAACATCGCAGCTAATCTGAGAAGTCTGGGATGCTCAGTTCTGGTGTTTGGACCAGTGGGAAAAGACCTCTACGGTCAGATACTTCGCCAGCAATTCCAGGCGCGGGGCATCGACACCCGTTTTTTAAAGGAATGTGCAAACTGGAAAACGCCTCATTTTAACAAAGTGTACGCCTCTGTTCACGGATCGGATCTTCAGCAGGTAGCCCGTTTTGATCAGGAGCCCGGGCGGTTGGAAGAACAGGAGGTCCACCGGCTGTTTGGTACATCGCTACGGGAATTTATCCGGCCGTTAGATGCCCTGGTGATTGCGGATTATACCGAAGCGGCTGGAAATGGCTGGCTCACATTTGATTTTGTCCAGTCAGCCATCCGGATTGCCAGAGAGGAGGAAACCCGCATTTTCGGCACATCGCGGAAGCGGAGCCCGTGGCTGAAGGGCTGTCACGGTGTGGTTCTAAATGAAGTGGAACTGATGGGGTTGACAGCCTTTCTAGAGCAAACCGTAGGCGATACCGGAGCCTCTCTGGAAGAGAATCTGCAGAGGGCCGCATCTTTTCTAACATCCGACGTCCTGTTTCTGACACTGGGTGAGCGGGGAATTTTTGTGGCGGAGCGGGGACAGCCGTTTTTCCAGGTGCCTACCTGTCCGCTCAGATCCGGCATCGATGTGACGGGAGCAGGAGATACAGCTCTGGCTGCTCTGGTGGTGGGAACGCTGAGTGGCATGCAAACCCGTGAGGCGGCTTTGCTGGCCAATTTGTGTGCGGGCGTTGTCATCCGCAAAGTGGCCACCACCGGAACCGCCACGGTTGAAGAGGTGATCGCCCAGATCCGCCAGTGGCGGCAGGTTTCCTCTGCAAACCGTTAAAACTATCAACGGGAATTCCGATTCCATCGGTGCTCCTTCCTGCAATGGCATGGCAATTTTGTGATGGCAGCTACAGAAAATGCTGCCACAGTGCGGCTTTTTGCATTACACGGCCATGTGTACCTGCCAGGCATCCCGCTCCAGAAGATCTGTCGGCACATCTGCCTCAGGGAAAAACGAACCGGCGGATTGCAGGGACAAACCCGGTGCAAACCAACGGGGGTTGGCCTCTTTGCTGCCCTGACCCGGTTTCTCTGCAGAGTGGCCCTGCCATTTCTACATGGCCTCTTCCTTTCAGCCGGTGGTTGGTCCATTACAGTTTCCGATTTTTTCAGAAACCGGAAAGAAACCAGACAGGACAGGCGCAAATATCCGGGACAGAAATCCCCTGTTTTTTTACCTCATTTCGATGCCAAAGAGTTGCCGGTATGAATTTCGTACCGATTTTTCCACAGCTGTGTAAAAGGCACGAATTTCATCCTTTCTTATTCCACGGTTCCGCCAGCGGGAAAGGTAGGCTTCGGCCTTTTCCAGAACCGCATTTTCCACCGGCCTCAATTTCTGAAGGATTCCTTCGCCTTCCCGGTTTAGCAGAGCCGGCCAGTTGAGGTAATATTTCCCGTTCCCGCGTTTCATGGGGAAGCACCGGCTTTTCAGATTTAGTGCTGCTGAACAGAGGGGTGCATTTTGCGGGTAATCTGCTTTCAGAATAGAGGGCAGCATGTCTCCGCCGGCCACCCAAACCGGGATTGCCACAGATGTGAGGGGGAATCCCAGTACGGTCCACATGGTAGCGAGGTCCGGAGATTCGCCTTTCTTTACTCCCTGGATCACCACAGTGGATGCGGAAAAATAGCGCGGAATGTAATCTCTAAAAGGCACAAATAGGGGGTTGTCTTTTACTGAGGGCAGGTTTTCGGCAAGGTCTGTACCGGTTAGCGAATGGTAAAGGCACCGCGAAACGTCCTGCAAAAGGAATCGGTAAGAAAGGTTGCTGGTTTGGGCTGCCCGGTAAAAAAGCTCGGCCGCTGTCTGGTAACGGATAATGCCTTTGTCGTTCTCCCGTTCCCCGGTATAGGAGTAGTTGGTTCGGATAATGTACCCGAACGGGGCGGTTCTGGGATCGTTGGCGTCGAATTTGGTGTAGCTCCAGTTGCTGGTTTCGTAGTAGGCAGCACCGCCCTGCGCGTCGATAACGCCGAAGTTGGCCTCCACACCAAGGGGTTTGGCCAGGGTATCCAGGAGCCGTTCGAAATCCGCCAGTGTAGCACAGACCTGGAGGGCCCTTTTCATGAGGTAGCCTTCGCGGTCTTTGATTTTGGTGGTATCGCCCGTATTCAGGTTGTACGAGGCGGAATTCATAATGGCAAATCCAGCACTGTTGACGCCGGCCCAGACTTTGGCGGCCAAGCTGTCGTCGGCGTTGACCAGGCCAATGTACGCATATTTGCCATCCGTAAAATAAACGAGCTTATTCTGCAGATGGCCTGTATCGCGGTGTTTTAGCAGCAGCGGCCGGCCATCCACCGTATATTTGCCAGAAATGACCGCGGTTGTGCAGGCCCGGCTCTGGGCTGTCCAGAAAAGAAAGGCGGGAAGTACCACTGCCAGAAAGGCACGGAGTTTCATTTCAGGCTCTCCTCTTTCCTTTTTCGGTTTCTGGGATTCCGGTTAAACAAGAAAGGCGCCTTCCGAGAGGGGGAAGGCGCCTTTTGTCTTGCCTTTATTCCGCTTGCATGTGCGGATATTTGTAATCCAGCGGCGGATAGAAATTTTCTTTGATGGCCCGCGCCGATGTCCACCGGATAAGGTTCAGGAACGATCCGGCCTTATCGTTTGTGCCGGATGCACGGGAGCCGCCGAATGGCTGCTGACCCACCACGGCACCAGTAGGCTTGTCGTTGATATAGAAATTCCCGGCAGCGTGCCGCAAGATTTTGGCCGCCAGCACGATCGCTTTCCGGTCCTGGGCAAAGATGGATCCTGTCAGGCCGTAGGGAGACGTCTCGTCGCAGAGGTGCAGGGTCTCTTCGTATTTGCTGTCTTCATACACATAAACGGACAGAACCGGCCCGAAAATCTCTTCCTCCATGGTTTTGAATTTGGGATTGTCGACCAGGATCACGGTGGGTTCAATAAAATAGCCTTTCGAGTCGTCGTATCCACCGCCGATAAGAATTTTGGCCTCGTTGCTCTTTTTGGCGTATTCGATGTACGCTACTATGGAGTCGAACGCGTTTTTGTCGATCACCGCGTTCATGAAATTGCGGAAATCCGTAACGTCGCCCATTTTGATATCGCGGATCATATCCAGAAGGGTGTCTTTCAGTTTGGGCCAGATGCTTTTGGGAACGTACATCCGGGAAGCAGCGCTGCATTTTTGGCCCTGGTATTCATAGGCGCCGCGTACCGTTGCTACCGCTGTGGCCTGGATGTCGGCGGAACTGTGAACGAAGATGAAATCCTTGCCGCCGGTTTCGCCCACAATTCGCGGGTAGGTTTTATAGCGGTTGATGTTGTTGCCGATGATGCGCCACATGGCCTGGAAAGTCGCGGTGCTTCCGGTAAAATGTACGCCCGCTAGATCCGGATGATTGAGAGCTGGTGTACCGATTGCTGCACCGGGGCCGGGTACCATGTTAATCACCCCGTCAGGCAATCCGGCTTCTTTGAGAAGCTGCATGGCGTAGTATGCCGAATAGACCGCGGTGGATGCCGGTTTCCACACCACCACATTGCCCATAAGGGCTGGAGACGTAGGCAGGTTCACACCGATGGATGTAAAGTTAAAGGGAGTGACGGCAAAAACGAAGCCTTCCAGCGGGCGATATTCCACCTGGTTCCAGATCATCGGTGCGGAAATGGGCTGTTGCTGGTAAATTTCCTGCATGTAATACGCATTGAAGCGGAAAAAGTCAATAATTTCGCAGGCCGAGTCGATTTCAGCCTGAAATACATTTTTGCTCTGGCCGAGCATAGTGGCGCCGTTCAAAATGGGACGATAGGGCCTGGCCAGCAATTCAGCGGCCTTCAAAAAAATGGCAGCCCGGTCTTCCCAGCTCATCTCTTCCCATTCTTTTTTGGCCTCCAGAGCTGCTTCAACGGCCATCTGGACGTACTTTTCGTTACCTTTGTGGTAGGTCGCCAGCACATGGCCGTGGTCATGAGGACAACGGATTTCACCAATATCGCCGGACTTTACCTCTTTTCCACCGATGATCATCGGGATCTCGATCTGTTTGGAGAGCATCTCGTTGAGTGTCTTTTTCAATTCATCCCGTTCCGGGCTTCCCGGAGCATAATCCAGGATGGGTTCGTTTTTGGGCTCCGGTACGCGGAAGATTCCGTTGGGCATGTCGTCTCCTCCTTTTTTATGTTCCTGGTTTTCAGTCTATCTTTAAAACGCCTGCGCCCTGAATGGCTGCCGATTTAAGCTTTTCCAGGGCCTGGTTGGCTTCCTCGAGGCGGAAAGTTTCGATTTCTGTCCGTATGGGAATTTCTGCGGCAACCTTCAGGAATTCCCTGGCATCTTGGCGGGTACTATTGGCAACCGTCCGTACAGTTTTTTCGTGGTAGATGGCTTCATAGGGTAGTTGAGGAATGGGAGAAAGATAAATGGCGTTAATAGCCAGTGTTCCGCCTTTGTCCAGAACGTTCAGGGCATTATGGACCAGATGACCCACCGGAGCGAAGAGAATGGCACTGTCCAGCAAATGAGGGGGGCGTTGGTCTGCGGTACCGGTCCATCTGGCTCCAAGCGCCTCTGCCAGTTTCCGGTGTTCTGCGGAGCGGCTGAAGACATACACTTCGCATTTCCAGTGAACTGCCACCTGAATAGCCAGGTGAGCGGAAGCACCGAACCCAAACAGGCCGAGCCGCTGGCCAGGCTGAATGCCGCTCAGGCGCAGGGAACGGTAACCAATGATGCCGGCACAGAGCAGAGGGGCTGCGTGCAGATCATCAAAAACGTCCGGAATGCGATAGGCAAAATCAGCGGGAACCGTCATGTATTCTGCAAAACCGCCGTTTACATGATAGCCGGTAAATTTTGCCTGTTCGCACAGGTTTTCGTTACCTTTTTTGCAGTAACGGCACTTCCCGCAGGCCCAATGCAACCAGGGAACACCAACGCGGTCGCCTTTGCGGAATGTGGAAATCCCTTCTCCTACTTTTTCCACCCTGCCTACCACCTGGTGCCCGGGGATAATGGGGATTTTTTTGGGAGGCAGGTCGCCTTCCACAACGTGCAGATCGGTATGGCAAATGCCGCATGCGGATATCCGCAAAAGCAATTCGCCTTTTTCGGGCTCCGGTGTGGGCACTTCTTTTAGAGTTAATGGATGGGTGGAAATGCCAGCCTGTTTTTCGGCAACCATCGCCTTCATGGTTATGGCCTCCCGGGACAGGTCCAGAAAGAATGGCAGGAAGCGGAGAAGCTGACCAGGGACTGTTTCACCTTCCTTGAGAAGCGTTTTCCTTTGCGGAGTCCGGATTCCATTTGTCCGTTCCGTTCTTCCGATTCCATGCAGTTCATAATCTTATGAAAATGCAGTAAAAAAGCAACCAAATTTGGTTTCGTTACTGGGAGGAACAAATTTCCTCCTGGATGCGGGGTTCCGGTTCCGTCTGGGAGCGGCCGGTTCTGTGTTTCTGTTCCAGTTTGAAACACATGGCGGCACCTGGATCCGGAGATCCGGGGGGTGGTTGGCTGCGCCTGGCAAAGATTTTGAACGGATATTGTTCAATGTAGGGAAATCGGCAATTTGATTTTGTCCTTGGACTCTCCGCTTGCAGCGGGGCACAGCGGATACGTATGGCGGCGTAGCCGCGGACCCGCACTAACTTAAAGAATTTCAATGGAAAAGCCGGAGAGACTGGATGAGCACGCGGGAGGGATGTTTTTGGGATAGGTTGGCATGGAGCTTGCAGCCAATGTGCCGGAATCTTTTGAGGGATTACGATGGATAAAAAGAGGAAAACCGTTCTCATTGTTGACGACGAAGAGGATCTGACCTGGAGCATTTCCCGGAGCCTGGAGCGGGATGGGAAGCCGATCCGGGTGCTGTGCGCCAATTCGGGGAACGAAGCGCTGCGCATCCTGCAGCGGGAACCCATTACCGTCCTGGTGACGGATCTCCGCATGCCCGGCGTGGATGGCTTTGAGCTGATCCGGCATGTGCGTGAACATCATCTACCCACGCAGATCATCGTAATGACAGCTTACGGCACCGAAGATATCGAAAAGCAGGTGCTGGCTGCCAACTGCTGCTACTATATTGAAAAGCCTTTTGAGATTGCTTCTTTAAAGACGAAGATTTACTCCGTATTGGGTGAACAAGATGACTTGGATCCGTCCCTGGGGGGTGGGGTTGATGGCCAGATCCGCAAGCTTCTAATGCTGAGCCGCCATGTGCCTCATCTGATGGTCACTGTTTATCAGGGGAAAAGGGAAGGCCGGCTGTACTGTGCCAACGGCCGGATTTATCATGCCGAACTGGGGCAAAAACGCGGGATGGACGCCCTGCGGGAGATCCTGCGCTGGCCCAAAAGCATGCTAAAGGCCCAGACGGGGATTTCCACGCCTTACAGAACCATCAACGAGAAGATGATTATGTGAACGGGGCGCATCCCATTTCATTTAATGAAAAGAGCCAATGCTTCCGATAACTGAAATGAGATGATTTTGGATCGGGAGAGCGGAATATCGATGGAGAGCATTTCATGGGCGAAGTGATTGCGATAGCCAGCCAGAAAGGAGGCGTTGGCAAGACGACCACGGCGGTCAACCTTTCGGCAGCCCTTGCCCTATTGGGAAAAAAGACGCTGCTGATTGATATGGATCCGCAGGGAGGGGTGGCCGCCAGTTTTGGGCTGAGCCGTTATGATGTACACGGAGGGGTGCTCGAGATTTTTACAGAAGATATGCCCATCGAACAGACCATTCACTCTACCGAAATCGATGACCTTTATTTAATACCGTGCAATATCTGGTCGGATGAGGAGGAGAAGCGTCGGCTTATCGGATCGGCGGCGGAATCGAAGCTGCGGGCGGTGCTCAGGCCCGTTCGGGAGGGATTTGATTTTATCATCATCGATTGCCCGCCAGCGCTGGGGAATCTTACGTACAATGCTCTGATCGCCGCCGATTCCATTATTGTTCCCATCCAGTGTGAATACTACGCGCTGAAAGCCCTGGGGCGATTTTTGAAACTGACCCGTACCATCAAAGAGGAGTACAATCCGGCTTTGCGCTACCGGGGTTTCCTGCTAACCATGGTGGATATGCGCAACAACCTCACCAAGCGGGTTATCGAGAAAGTAAAATATACCCTGAAAGGGATGGTTTTCGAGACGATGATCCCGCGCAATGTCCGCCTGGCGGAGGTGCCCTACTACGGCCGACCCGTTATGCTTTTTGACCGGAACTCAAAGGGGGCAAAAAGCTACATGCGCTTGGCAGAAGAAGTTCTGTATGGCAGCGAGGTGATACGCCAAAAAGAAGCATCAAGTGTTGAGGCGGTGTCATGAGGCGGAGAATTCTGCATTCGTTTCCCTTTTTGCTCCTTTTGGGTGCGCTCGCCTATTTTGCCGGTAGCAATCTGGGGTTTACCGTGCGCAATGTGAACCGCTTTTACCGGCCTGCGCCGGAAGAGCGGCTGAAGGCGGAACTGACACAGCTGGCGGGAATTACCAAAGTGGACCGCCAGCGGGAAGCCAGTGTCCGCAAAATCATGAAGGTTATCGACCGGTTCAACCGGACCATGCCTTCCAGTTTGAAGTATCGCATTGCGGAAACGATCTACGAGATGTCGATCAAGTACGAGAATCTGAACATCGATCTGATCTGTGCCACCATCACCCATGAAAGTGCGCGGACCTGGGACCCGAAGGTCCGTTCTGAAAAGGGGGCGATGGGCCTGATGCAGATTATGCCATCCACGGGAAGGTTTCTGGCGCAATTCGAGGGCATTCAGTGGACCAGCGCAGAAGATGTTCTTTACGATCCCATTAAGAATATCCGGCTGGGGTGCCGTTATCTTTCCATGCTCATCGAGTTCTACGGGATTGAAGGGGGGCTGGCCGCCTACAACGGCGGGGAAAAACGGGCTGCCATGTGGTTGGCCAGCAATAAAGCCAGCGGTGTTCTGTGGAAGGAAACGGAAAATTACATCCCTGCAGTCCTGCGCTGGTATATGGAATTTCAAAATCAAATGAAGAGCGGACTATGAACCTGGCACAGCCGGAAATTGCGACCACCAGCCAGTTTGAGCGCGAGCTCATCGAGCGTTTCTTTCATCCCAGAAGCTTCTTCCTGCAGAATTTTCTGGAAGAGCTGCAAAGAAAAGAAGCAGAAGTGGGCGAACCGTTGTATATTATTGTATCCGGCCTGGTGGTGGATCAGATCATTGCAGCCGAAGACAAATTTGCTGTCCTGAACCAGCTGGTACAGTACACACCGTTCCGGCGTTTTTTCGAACAGATGAGAGGTGGGATCGATCTGCTCAGGGAACGGAGGCTTTCCACCCAGCAGATGATGGATGTGGTTTCCGCGCTGGGAAAATCGCTGGCCGATACCCTGCTGGAGATGATGCAGGACGAAGAATTCCGGCCGGAAATGCTAAAACTGGTGGGATTGCAGGCAGAGGACAAACGGCCGGATGAGCTACCAGAGCCGGAAAGCACGCAGCAGTCAATCACAGAACCGGAACCTCTTTTGCGAATTGCTCCGGACGACTCAGAAAAGCTGGCCCGTGAATTTGAGGAAGTGGCTCAGAAGATCGGCGGTGAGGCCGAGGAGGAAGACGGCATCTGGAAGGTATTCCGGGAGACGGTGAAAGAAAAGCTGGATCTGTTGGAAAAGCACCTTCAGACATTTGCCCGGCATCCGGACGACTGGAAGGCTTTTCGCCGCGTTAAAGATGATTTCAGGGATTTGCGTGATTGGTCGATGATCCAGGGTGACGAAGGCACGGAGGCCATATCACATAAAGTCCTTCTGCTATTTGAGGCGGTTTTCCGCAAAGGTCCGGAGCACCGGCATAAAATTTGTTCGATTTTGCAGGACGCCCTCCAAGTTCTGCGCGAAATGAACAAAGTGGGCCGGGGCAGCGAGCGGCTGGATATTGTACGGGCTATGGCGCATCAGATCGACCGGGCCCGAGCCACCTACCCGGATGTGGCTGGCGAAACAGCCGGATGGCAAACTGAACCGGGCAAAAAACTGGAACCCCTCGGGGCGCACGAAGAACCGGGAGATTCTGAGGCAAAGAAGAGGCCCCCCCTGGATGAGTCCCTGCAGCAGTGGGAAACGGTGGAACTGGACATCATGGGGACCCAGGACGATAATGGGCCTTCCAACGGAGAAACAGAGAGTGAAGCATTTCAGGAAGAATGGGCGGCAGATAACGGGGACAGCGAGGATGGCGGCGTAGATTCAGATTTTTTGACGACGGTTGTGGAAATGGAAGAAGACCGGCCAGAGGTAGCTCCCGAAAAGGCCCAAGATTCGGAAAAAGCGGAGAAAGAGTTCGAGACGATCCGCGAATCAGAATGGCTTTCGGAAATGATCAATCAGCACGCAGAAGAACTGGGTCCGTTGACGGAGGATGCGCTGGAGTCGGAAGAGCCCGGGACTTCTGCGATAGAGGGCGAGGAAGAATTTTATCTTCCCGGCGAAGATGATCAGGAGCTCCGTGAAGTACTGCAGGAGATCCGCAGCGAACAGGCTGAAGCGGGGCAGCCTCCCTCCGAGCCGGATGACGTGGCAGCGTTTCTGGAGGAACTGGAGAAGGAATACCGGGTGGGCGAAGCGGTAGAGCCGGGCAGAAGTGAAGCGTCCGCGGGATCAACCGGCCCGGCGCCCGCCGAAGAGGAAGACAGCGGAGGACGGGACCTGGTTCGGGAAGCGGATATGTATTTTACTTTTGGCCGCAAGGCGCTTCAGGGCCTGCTGAAGGATCCAAAAGACCGGCAGAAGATGGAGGACCTGGAACTGGCCCTTTATTCGCTGAAGATCCTCGGAGGGAAACTGGGCTACCGGCAGGTGGCCGAAGCGTTTGCCCTGGCCGAAAAAGTGGTTCAGAACACCCTGAGCCGCAGGGATGAGCTCACAACCCGGCAGCTGAATCTGCTGCTGTCCCTTCTGCAGGAGATAGAAAAGGCCTGCAGGGAGGGACAGGTTGAAGATGCGGCGCGCACCCGGTGGATCGCCGACCAGATGGAAATCCTCCGGGACTGGGTGGGAGACATTCGCCAGGAAGCAGAGGGGAATTCTTCCGGACAGCAGGGGAAAGATGCCTCCGGAAAGGATGATCCTCTAAATTTTTTGCTGTTTGATGATTCGTCGCAGTTTTTCAAACAGCTGTTTGATGAGTAAAACGGAACCTTGGGAGGAAGCAAATGGGAGCTGAGAAAGGCGAACGGACCATGAACAGGCGCAAACAGCCCGTTACAGATATTGACCGAGAGCTTGAGGAGCTTCTGCGTTCTCACAAAACGGTAATCAAGGTGTTTGGAACGGGCGGGGCCGGCAACAATACCGTTACCCGCCTGATGCAGGTTGGCATTGAAGAAGTGGAGACATACGCAGTCAATACCGACGCTCAGGATCTGCTGTATGCGGAGGCGCATCAGAAGGTGCTGATTGGTCGAAATATCACGGGGGGGCTGGGGGCGGGAAGCGATCCCAAAACCGGAGAAGAGGCGGC
>Ga0209426_1000486_pt1 | contig 39800 bp, 51 predicted proteins | sample Deesub1362B_J571_FD_187697 | JGI IMG/M metagenome (GOLD analysis project Ga0209426, IMG submission 187697) | Deep oceanic, basalt-hosted subsurface ecosystem from Juan de Fuca Ridge flank, Pacific Ocean, CORK Borehole 1362B_J2.571 (SPAdes)... ...
GCGGTGGCATTGTAGGAGTAGCTGGCGTTTTTCACCCACTCCATCTGGCTCCGGGCCAGGCTTTCGGCGGTAGCCAGCTCGTCGGCGGTGAAGGTGGTCTTGGAGGCAGCGGCCAGGCCGTTGAGAAAGCTGATGGCAACTACACCGAGGATGGCCAGCGCCACCACTGTTTCGGTGAGGGCCGTCCCTGCCTCACCGTGAGCGACTCTTTTGGCTATCTTGGGTAGTGCCATGGTTTCACCTCGGTCGGGCGGCTAGAACCCCTGCCCGTAGAGAGAATAGATCGCCGAAGTTATGGATAAGGCGATAAGGCCAACTATCAGCCCGATGATGATGGTCATGGCGGGCTGAATGAGCGAGATGAGGGAGCGGGTCTTGTTTTCTGCTTCGGCCTCGTAGGCTCGGGCCACGGCCAGCAGGGTGGTATCAAGGTTGCCGGTTTCCTCACCGACCCTGACCATCTGCACCATCATCGGCAGAAAGAGTTTGTTTTTGGACATTGGCTGGGATAGGCCCTCGCCCTTGACCATGCCCCGCTGGACGTCCTCCAGCGCTCTGGCGATGGCCTTATTTTTGGTGCCCTGAATCGCCAAAGGCATGACTTCGGTCAGGGGTAGACCAGCTCGGAACATGAGCGCCATGCTTCGGCAGCAGCGGATAAGTTCATGGAGGTGATTTACCCGTCCTATCAGGGGCAGGCGGAGGAGCAACTTGTCCCAGCGCTGGCGGCCTTTCGGCGTCCTGATGTAGACAAGAGCCAGACCAATGGCGACAAGCACCCCCAGGAAGAGGTACTGCCAGTGGCTCTGAACTGTGCTGGCCGTGGCGATCATCACCTTGACCACGGGGGGCAGCTCAATGCCCAGCGAGGCGTACAAGCTGCCAAAGGAGGGCAGGACAAAGGTCACCAGAAGGCCGATGACGAGAAAGGTGACCACGGAGATGATGACCGGATACACCAGGGCATTCTTGGTGTCCTTGGTGGCGGCCACCTCCCTCTCTAGGTAGTCTGCCACCTGTTTTAGCATCGTTTCCAGGTCGCCGCTCTGCTCCCCCACGTGGAGCAGCCGGCAGTAAACCGGCGGGAAAACTTCAGGGTGCTTGCTCAAGGCAGTGGAGAGCTGACTACCCCCGCGAAGGTCTGAGATTACCGCGTCCAGAACCTTCTTTAGGGCGCGGTTGGTGGTCTGCATCTCCAGTAGCTCCAGGGAGGCCACGATATCAATGCCCGATTCCAAAAGCATGGCCAGCTGGCGGTAGAGGAGCACCACCTCATCTGGTTTGGCGTGGAACAGGCTTGCCCGGAGTTTGTCCAGGTTGAGAAAGGGGACATACGGTTTGAGGCTGATCGCCTTATAGCCAGCGTAGCTCAATAAGTCGGCGGCCGCCTCCTCGTTGGGCGCCGGCACCTTGCCTTTGACTATCTCGCCCGCCTCATTATAGGCGAGGTATTGGTAGAGTGTGGCTTGCTGTTCCATCTTGAGGCTTGCTCCCTCCGGCTTTAAAAGACGGGCCTTTTAAGCTAATCCACGGAGTAGGCATTGCGCAAAACTTCAGCCGGGGTGGTGATATCGGCCTTTACTTTGAGCATCCCGTCTCTGATCAGAGGTATCATCCCCTCCTTGAGCGCCTGAGTCCGTAGCTCAGCCGCGGTGGTGCCACCAAGCAGCATCATCCTTATCTCGTCGCTCATTTTTAAGATTTCAAAGATGCCGGTTCTTCCCTGATAGCCGGTATTGGCGCAAGATTTGCAGCCGCTGCCCACAAGGAACTGGCTTCTTTCCTCGCCCACCTCCCTGCGGTAGCTCATCTTCTCTACCAGGGGAACCTCAACCAGCTGGGCGCAGTCCGGGCAGACCCGCCGCACCATTCGCTGGGCCACCACGCCGATAAGGGCTGAGGCCACCAGGAATGGCTCGATGCCCAGGTCAAGGAGACGGAAGACGACGCCGATAGCGTCATTGGCGTGGATGGAAGATAGCACCAGATGCCCGGTGAGCGCCGATTGAACGGCGATTCTGGCCGTTTCCGCATCACGTATCTCACCGATGAGGATGACGTCAGGGTCAAGGCGCAGTATGGCTCTCAGTCCGCTGGCGAAGGTAAGGCCGGCCCGGGGATTGACCTGAATCTGGTTGATATTCTTGAACCGGTACTCCACCGGGTCCTCAATGGTGATGATATTCCGCCCGGTGTAGTCAAGGTTATTCACCGAGGCGTAGAGGGTGGTGGTTTTGCCCGCCCCGGTGGGGCCGCTCACCAGAATCATGCCGAAGGGAACCTTGAGCATCTCCTGGTATATGGCCAGGCTTTCCGGAAGAAACCCGAGCTCGCTCAAGTTCTTGATGGCCCTGGATTTGTCCAGAAGCCGCAGTGTCGCCATCTCACCGTAGATGGTGGCTACCGTGCCCACCCGGATGTCAATGGCTTGGCGTCCTTTGAGTTTCATGGAGAACTGGCCATCCTGGGGGCGGTGGCGGTCAGCGATGTTCATGCTGGCCAGGATTTTGATGCGGGAGATGAGAGGAATGGCCGTCTTCACGGGCAGGGAGAACATATCATGAAGCGTGCCGTCAATGCGGTAGCGTACTCGCAGCTTATCCTCCTGGGGCTGGAGGTGGATGTCTGAGGCTCGGGCCTTGAGCGCCTCCTCAATGATGAGGGTGAGCGCCTTGGCCACCGGGGCATCGGTGACGGTGTCCAGCCTGAGCTGCTCCTCGTCTCCCTCACTCTGCAGGACGATGCTGGAGAGCTGCTTCTCTATCTCCTCAAAGGAGCGGTAGTTGAAATCAATGGCCTCCTGGATCTCCTCAGCGCTGGCTGGCTCGGGCTCAATACGCAGCTGGGTCCGGGTGGCCAGAGCCTCCAGGGCCAGGATATCGGCCGGGTTGGCCATGGCCACCCGCAGGACACCATCGCTTACCTCCAGGGGCATGACCAGATATCTTCTGGCGAGCGTCTCCGGGACAAGTCTCAGGGCTTCCGGCGGGATTAAGTGTTTGCGTATCCTGGTTTTCGGCTTTTCCAGAGGCAGATTTGGCATCGTCCGGCTCCTTCCGTCCAAGACTATCTTATAAGGCCCCTCCCTGGTTGACAATAGCTCTTTGGTCATAGGTAATTAGGCGTAACGGGCGTTTGGTGGGGGTTGGCGACGAACGGGGTGTGATGGACTTATCGGAGCCGGTAATTTTGGGTGAGCCCAGGAGTAAAGAAAATAAAATACTGGGCCTTGAGCTAACTCTGGGTTATGCTCAAGCCCCAGTATTTGTTCGGAGACCTAAAGGTCTTACTCTGCCTTTTGTTCTTTTGTCTAGCCTTTTACCTTATGGTTGGCCAGCTTCTCCAGCGCCAGCACCAGAGCGGAGTGGTCCAGGTCAATGCCGCCTTCAGCGGCCACGGCGTTGAACAGCTCCTGCGCGATGGCGGCGCCGGGCAGGCTCAAGCCCAAAGCACGCGCCCCCTGCAGGGCCAGGTTCAGGTCCTTTTGCTGGTGGCGGATGCGGAAACCGGGGGCGAAGGTGCGCTCGATCATGCGCTTGCCGTGCAGGTCCAGGATGCGGCTCTGGGCAAAGCCGCCGAGCAGGGCCTCCCTCACCTTCGCCGGGTCGGCGCCAGCCTTGGAGGCGAAGAGGAGAGCCTCGCTGATGGCCATGATCGTCTCGCCGACGACGATCTGGTTGGCCACCTTGCAGGTCTGGCCGTCCCCGTTGCCACCGATGTGGACGATGTTCTTGCCCATGAGTTCAAAGTAGGGCTTGACCTGGGCGAAGACCTCAGGGTCACCGCCGACCATGATGGAGAGGGTGGCGTTTTCCGCGCCCACCTGCCCTCCGGAGACTGGGGCATCCAGCATCTTCACCCCCTGGGCCGCCAGCTTTTTGGCAAACTCTTTGGTGGCGATGGGCGAGATGGAGCTCATATCAACCACGATGGAGCCTGGCTTAACGCCCTCGGCAACGCCATCCTTGCCGAAGAGAACCGCTTCCACATCCGGGGTATCCGGCACCATGGTGAAGATGATGTCCGATTTCTGGGCCACCTCCTTGCAGGTGCTGCAAGGCACACCACCCTTGGCGGCCACCGCTTTAACCGAGTCTGCGACCACATCATAGATGTGGACGGTGTGGCCGGCATCTAGTAGGTGGCCAGCCATTGGCTTGCCCATTATCCCCAAGCCAATAAATCCAAGATTCGCCATGACTACTTTCCTCCTTTTATTTAAGATAGGGTTTAACCCACTCGAGGCCGTCTTCGGTGACACCGGCCGGCTTGTATTCGCAGCCAATCCAGCCGGCGTATCCTGCCTCGTCAATGAAGCGGAACAGATTGGTGAAGTTAATTTCCCCGGTCCCAGGCTCATGGCGCCCGGGGTTATCGGCGAGCTGAATGTGGCCGATGCGCTCCAGATTGTCGGTGATGGTTCTGGTGAGGTTGCCCTCCATGACCTGCATATGGTAGATGTCATACTGCAGCCGCAGGTTGGGGTGGGCCACCTCCGAAAGTAATTTTAGAGCATCGCGGGTGGTGGTGAGGTAAAATCCGGGGATATCATAGGTGTTTAGGGCCTCAACCAGGAGGGTGATGCCCTCCTTCTCCAGGGCGGTGGCGGCAAAGCGCAGGTTCTCCACCAGCGTCTGGCGCACCTTTTCCGGGGCAGCCTCTTTGGGGGTGAGCCCAACCAAGCAATTGAGCCTGGGGCAGCGCAGAGCTTTGGCGTACTCAATGGCTCGGCCCACTCCCTCCTGAAATTCTCCTTCCCGCCCCGGCAGGCAGGCGATGCCACGTTCTCCTGCCCCCCAGTCCCCCGCCGGCAGATTGTGCAGCACCATCTCCAGCCCGTATTTGTCCAGCCTCTCCGCCACCTCCTCCTTGGGCCACTGGTAGGGGAACTGGCATTCCACGGCCTTAAAGCCGGCACGAGCCGCCCGCTCAAAGCGGTCCAGGAAATCCACCTCGCCGAAGAGCATGGTTAGATTAGCACTGAATCTGAGCATGGCCTTCCTCCTTCGCAGGCATTATAGTCAAAGGGGGGACGGATTTCAAGGGCTTGAGGTGGGATTTTTGGCGCTAGCCAGCCCGATAATCTCTGGCCCAATGCCGAATTTTGGGGCTCATTTTTGCTTTACCTTGACCAGGATGATGATATCTCCCGGTATGCCATCAGTTATCTGGCGGGCGTTGCGCAGCTTTATTTTGGTGCCCGTTTTTATGCCGGGGGGAATCTTCACCCTGAGCCGCTTTCCCTTGCGGACGAGGTCTTTCTCCAGCCCTCGAGCTGCCTGCTCCGGGCTGATGGTTATCTCATAGCGAACTTCCGGGGGTGGGGGAGGTTGCCCCCGGCCGAAAATCCTTTCCAGGTCAATCCCTCCCGGGGCCTCAAATCTGATTCTTCCCGGGCCACCAAATCCCCGGCGGAAGGTCTTAAAAGAAAAGCCCATGCCGCGGAGGACGTCACCGAAGATGTCATCCAGGAAGTCAAAGCCAAGCCCGGAGCCGCCGAAATCCCGCATCAGGTCTTCAAAGGTGGTGCGGGTGAAGGGGCTGCCAAAGATATCGCCCACGCTGCCCACGGTGCCGAATTGGTCATACTGCCGCCGCTTCTCCGGGTCACCCAGAACGCCAAAGGCCTCATTTATCTCCTTGAATTTTTCGTTGGCCCATTTCTCCCTGCCCGGGTTGCGGTCAGGGTGGTACTGCATGGCCAGCTTGCGGTAGGCCTTCTTTATCTCCTCTTGGCTTGCGTTTCTGGGAACACCCAGAATCTGGTAATAATCTTTGGCCATCTCCTCTCCGGGGAATTAGTATATCACAAGCGGGGCGGCGATTTTTACCCCCTTGTTCTGCGCCCCGGGGAAGGGTAGAATTAGACAATGGAGAAAGGAAGGAGCCAGATGGCGGAGCAATTGGGCAAGATTGAGAGGCCCCAGGCCAGTGATTTCAGAAACAAGCGCAAGCTCTATCTGGTGCCCCTGCTCTTCTCCGGGGAGAAGGCCCCGGCGGAGTACAAGGAGAAGTTTGCTCTCTACTGGGCGCAGGTCGGTGAGCATGTGGCCAACCTGGAGGCGAAGATAGGCAAGGTGAGCCACATCTACCATGAGTCCATCGCCCTCGGGGGGGAGGATGGGCTTAAGGTGCTGGAGAGGCTGAACCCATCCAGCTACCGCATCGCCAGGGAGAAATGCCAGGGCGGGGCGGTGCTTGAAGCTACTGAAGATAGGGAGCTGGCGGATGAGAATATGGACTGGGAGCGGTTTCTCCTCATGGGGTTTTTGAGCCAGAAGGTGGCTAAGGTGGTCGCCGAGTTCTATGAGGAGACATCAAGGAAGAGGTATGAGCATATCGCCCGGAGGATAGATGAGACACTCAAAACGGATGAGGCGGGGATTCTCTTCATCCGTGAAGGGCATCTGGTGCAGTTCCCCCGGGATATTGAGGTGTTCAGCGTAGCCCCACCGGCGCTGGACGAGATTCACCGCTGGCAGCGCCAGCGTTTAGCCGCAGAGGAGGAAGGCGAAGGTGAAGATGAGCGCCATTGATGATTTCGCCGCCCGGCTCGGGGCCACCGAGGTGATGCAAGGAATACAGCGCAGTCTCAAGGAGGAGCCAGCCCGCCTTTTGGGCGATATCTGTCGGGAGCACGAGAAGACCGGTCAGCCGGTGCCAGACCATCATCTGCACCTCGTGGGCTATGTGGGTGATGCCGCCCTCAAGGCACTTCTTAGCGCCGGGCTGATAAAGGGGCACTCTGGGGGGCGGCTATCTCTCTTTTGCTATGAGCCTACCCCCGAGGGGCTGGAGCAGTATCAGAGGCTCAAGGCGGAGGGCTTCTACGAGAGGAAGTAAGCCTTGACCGGGGTGAAATTGAACACGGCGGCAGCCCAGGGCAAATACCACCTGGTGATGCTGGCGCTAGCCTTCGCCATCGCCTTTCTCTTGCATCTTCTGCTCTTCGCCATGGCGCCCATGGTCACCACCATCATGGCGGAGATGAACTTGAGCCATGCTGACTTTGGACTCGTCTTTTCCGTGATAGTCATCGGCCTGGTCCTCTTCCGGCTCCCCTGGGGTCTATTCGGTGATAGAATCGGCTATTTAAGCGCCTTCCGCATCGCCTTACCCCTCTCCGCCGCCTTCGCTTTGCTGCGGGCGTTTGCCCCAGGGTATCCCACGCTGCTGGCAAGCCAGTTCTTCCTCGGCCTGGGCCTGGCCGTGGTGCTTCCCTGCCTACCTCTGGTGGTGAAGGAGTGGGCGCCGAAGAGCCCGGGGCTGGGCACCGGCGTTTACATCTCCGGCTTTGCCGCCGGCAACGCCACCGCGCTCGCGCTGACGCCACGGCTGCTGGAGATGCTGAGCTGGAGGGAGGTGCTGCTTATCTACAGCGCCCTGGCGGTATTGGTCAGCCTGCTATGGTGGGCCCTGGCCAGAAGCGCGGTGAAGAGCACTTCTGGAATGCAGCTCCGCAACTTCACCCGAATCCTGAAGGACAGGTATGTCTGGGTGTTACTCTTTTTCCTGATGGCGGCGATGGGAAGCTATGACACCCTGACCACCTGGCTGCCCAAGGTGCTGGAGATGAAGGGGCTTGACCCGGCGCTGGCCTCTCTGCTCCCGCTGGGCTTCTTTCTGGCTGGGCCGACCATCGGCCTGGTATCAGACCGGTTTGCCAGCATGAGGGCGCTCATCGCTCTTTTGGGGATAGTGGCCGCGCTCGCCATCATCGGGATAAACTACGCGCCCTTCCCTCTCTTGATGCTGTGCATCTTCCTCGCCGGGTTTAGTACCATCGGGGTGCTCACCATCAGCCTGGCGGTGCCGGCTCATCACCCCCGTCTCTCGCCGATGGCCGCCAGCGTCGCCGGACTCATCTCCTCGCTGGGCAATGCCGGTTCTCTGGTGATGCCGGTGCTCTTCGGTTTCCTGATAGATGTCACCGGCACCTTCCACGCCTCGATTTTTGCCGTGGCGGCCCTCGTTGGGGTTATCCTCGTCCTTGGCTCTAGGCTGAGCGAGTGATAAAATTTTTAACTTGAGGAAGCGGCGATGATTTACCTTGATGGCTCGGCGAAGTCGGGAAGTGGCACGCTACTACGCTACGCGGTGGCTCTTTCCTCCCTGCTCGGTGAGGAGCTGCATATGAACAATATCCGCGCTAGACGTGATAAGCCAGGGCTGCGTCCTCAGCACCTGGCGTCAGTGAAGGCCTGTGCTCAACTCTCTGGCGCCCAAGTGGAGGGGGCGGTGGAGAACTCTAGGGAGATTTTCTATAAACCCGGCGCCGGGATAAAGGGCGGCCATTATCAGTGGGAGATCGGCACCGCCGGCTCGACCACGCTGCTTGGGATGACCCTGCTTCCCATCGCCCTCTTCGCCGATGGGGAAACCGTTTTCCGCATCTCAGGCGGGCTCTTTCAGGACTTCGCCCCCTCGGCGTATCATATGCAGCACGTTTTTCTGCCCACTTTGAGGAGGATGGGAGTTGAGGCGGAGCTGGAGGTAATTCGCCCCGGCTACGTGCCCAGGGGAGGCGGCATCATTGAGTTTAAGGTAAAGCCGATAAAGGGTAGCCTGAAACCCTTGCAACTACTTGAGCAGGGCCGGGTGAAAGAGATACTGGGGGTTTCCCTTTCCTCTCACCTGAAGGAGCAGAAAGTCAGCCAGCGCATGGCTGAGGAATGCCGGAAGCTCCTGGCGGGAGAGGGCTATAGCGCCCGAATTGAGACCTTGTGGGATGAGACCGCCCTGCAGGCAGGGGCAGCTCTCGCGCTCTGGGCGCAGACCGATGCCGGCTGTCTCTTTGGCGCTGACCAAGCGGGAAAGCGGGGGCGCAGCTCCGAGGAGATCGGGAGAAATGTGGCGCGGAGCCTGCTTGAGGACTTGAAGGCGGGGGCCACGGTTGACCGTTATCTGGCTGACCAGCTGGTGATTTACGCCGCTTTGGCTTGTGGAACCACGGAGTACCTCGTGCCCCGCCTGACCGAGCATGTGGAGGCCAATCTCTGGCTGGTGGAGAAGCTGGGAGCGCGCACACGCCTTGATGGCAATAGGGTGCGCATTGAGGGGATAGGTTATACCGGGCGGCTTGGGACGGGATAAAATGAACGCGGATAAGGGATTACCCAGAGTTAAGGTCGGCTGCTGCGGCTTCCCCGGGGGCAGGGAGAAGTATTTCCGCCAGTTTAAACTGGTGGAAGTCCAACAGACATTTTACAAGATGCCCAAACTAGGGACCGCCCTCAGGTGGCGGGAGGAAGCCCCAGCTGACTTTGAATTCACCCTCAAAGCCTGGCAGCTGATCACCCATCCCTCAAGTAGTCCCACCTATCGTAAGGCAGGCCTCAAGATTCCCCCGGGCGCCGAGGAGCATTACGGCTTCTTTCGGCCAGGCCAGGAGGTGCTTAAGGCGTGGGAGGAGACCCAGAGATTTGCCCGCGCTCTGCGGGCTCGGGTCATCGTCTTTCAGTGCCCGGCGAGCTTCCGGGAGACAGCGGAGAACATCGCCAATATGAGGAGCTTCTTCGCTTCAGTGCGGGATTCAGGGTTTATCTTTGCCTGGGAGCCGCGGGGAGAATGGAATAAGTCCGTAGTTCAGGACCTCTGCGCCGAGCTGGGGCTAGTGCACTGCGTTGACCCTTTTGAGGGGGAATCGCTCTATGGAGAGCCGCGGTATTTTCGCCTGCATGGCGGGCCGGGCTACCGGCATCGCTATTCGGAGGAGGAGTTAAAGGGTCTGAAAGACAGGTTGGGGGAGGGAGAGAGCTACGTCCTGTTCAATAACCTCAACATGTATCAGGATGCCTTGGCTTTCATGCGGCTGCTTGAGGGATAGGCTGGGGGCTAGAACGGGCAGGCGCCGTAAGGGCAGCCACCGGCGTACTCTGAGTCAGCGGTGACATAGGGTACGGGCTCAATGGTTGCCTCGGGCATATCGCCAGCTAGGGTAAGCACCTGCTGTTTCTTGCTCCCGTAGCGATATATGGTGATGCCTTTGCATTTGAGTTCGTGCGCCAGGGTATAGATGCGCCGGATATCTTCTGGGGTCGCCTGTGGGGGCAGGTTTATCGTCTTGGAGACAGAATTATCGGTGTATTTCTGGAACACCGCCTGCATCCTGACGTGCCATTCGGGCGCGATGTCCCAGTCAGTGACGAACACCCGGCGGACATCCTCGGGAATCCCGCCGATTTCCCGCAGCGTCCCCTGCTTGGCCACCTGCTCCATGAGCTCAGGGGAGAAGAAGCCCCGCTCCCGCGCCACCTGCTCAAAGGTGGGGTTAACCTCTAAAAGCCGAGTGCCCTCCATCACGTTGCGGACGAAGGCCAGGGCGAACAGCGGCTCAATGCCGCTGGAGCAGCCAGCGATGATGCTGATGGTGCCGGTGGGGGCGATGGAGAGAACGGTGGCGTTGCGCAGCCTGGGGCCATTGGGCCGGTCATGAATGCTGCCGGCAAAGTTGGGGAAGACGCCGCGCCTAGCGGCAAGCTCAGCTGAGGCTTGACGAGCTTCTTCGGAGATGAATTTGATTATCCTCTCAGCGGTCTCCAGCCCAGCTTCTGAATTGTAAGGGATACCCATCTTGAGCAGGGCGTCAGCAAACCCCATCACCCCCAGCCCGATCTTCCGGTTTCCTCTTCTGGTTATCTCCTCAATCTGGGGCAGGGGAAAGACGTTGGCCTCAATGACGTTATCCAAGAAATGCACCGCTAAGTGCACTACGCGCCCCAACTTCTGCCAGTCAATCTCGCCATCCGAGACCATCCGCGCTAGATTAATTGAGCCAAGATTACATGACTCATAGGGGAGCAGGGGCAGTTCTCCGCAGGGGTTGGTCGCCTCAAGATACCCCAGCTGGGGCGTGGGGTTATGGCGGTTGATCTCATCTAAGAAGATGAGGCCCGGGTCACCGGTTCTCCAGGCATTATCCACGATCATATCCAGGAGCTCACGGGCGTTGATAGACTGCACCTCTCTCCCGGTTCTGGGGTTGACGAGAGGCCATTTCCGTCCTTGGGAGGCTAGCTCCATGAACTCATCGGTCACCGCCACCGAGATATTGAAATTGGATAGGCTGGTGCCATCGCTTTTGGCCAGGACAAATTCCACAATATCGGGGTGGTGAGCGCCCAAAATGCCCATGTTGGCGCCGCGGCGCTTGCCTCCCTGCTTCATGACGGCGGTGGCGGCATCAAAGATTTTCATGAATGACACCGGCCCCGAGGCAACGCCCTTGGTGGAGCGAACGATATCCCCCTTGGGCCGGAGGTGGCTAAAGGAAAACCCAGTGCCGCCTCCCGACTGATGGATGATGGCCATGTGCTTCAGCGTCTCGAAGATGTCAACGATGGAATCCTCCACCGGCAGGACAAAGCAGGCTGATAGCTGCCCCAGAGGGGCGCCGGCATTCATCAGGGTCGGGGTATTGGGCAGGAACTCAAGGTGGCTCATCAGCTCAAAGAAAGCTTGCTCCAGCTCTTTTACGTCAGCTGCCGGGTCAAAGTTGGTCTCCACCGCTGCCACGGTGCGGGCCACCCGGCGGAATAGCTGCGCCGGCGTTTCCTTGATATTCCCCTCCTCGTCCCTCAGGAGATAGCGGCGCTCCAACACCTTGATGGCGTTGACGCTGAGCTTGAGGTCATCGCGCACGCCGATGACCTGCTTTAGCCGCCGCAGGTAAGCCCGCTGCTGGCGGTAGAGGACGTAGGCTTTGGCCACATTGGCGTAGCCCTGGGTCATCAGGGCCTCTTCCACGATGTCCTGCACATCCTCTACGCTGGGCACAGACCCAGCAAACCTCTCCGCCACCACCTCCACCACCCGCCGGGCAAGACTAGCGGCGAGCTCCCCATCGCCGGCCTTGGTCGCCGCGAGTGCCTTGTAGATGGCCCCTTCAATCTTCTGGGGAGAGAAGGGCACCACAGAGCCATCCCGTTTGCGGATATGCTCAATCTTTGCTTTACCCATCGTTTTATACCCTTTTGTTTTATTCTACCACTTTTTGGCCTCATCGGCTTGACAGCGGCCTTTCCCTCTTGATATAGTACATATGTTCTAATCATTAGAGAGAGCCGAAGATGGAAGTTGAGGAGAAATTAGCCACCCTGGTGGCGGCTGCCCAGTTTGACGTCTGTGGCTACGGCGGCCCACGGGCGCTTGGGCCCTCGCCGCTGCGTTTCATTCACCGGGCGGCGCTGCCCGGCGGCGGCTCAGTCTGCCTTTTCAAGGTTCTCCTGACCAACGTCTGCACCAGTGACTGCGCCTACTGCGTGAATCAAGTTGGCCGGGATATCCCCCGCGCTTCCTTCCCGCCCGAGGAGCTGGCCAAGGTATTCATGCAGCTCCACTCAAGGAGGCTGGTGCAGGGCCTGTTCCTCAGCTCTGGCCTTGGCGTGAACGCCTCGGCCACCATGGAGAGGATGATAAAGACGGTGGAGCTCTTGCGGCGGCGCTATGAGTTTAAGGGATATATTCACCTCAAAATCCTGCCTGGGGCCTCCTTCGACTTGGTTGAGGCTGCCTGCCGGCTGGCCGATAGGGTCTCAGTGAATATGGAAGCACCAACGGCGCAGCATCTGGCCAGGCTCAGCACCAAGAAAGACCTGGCTCAAGGTATTTTGGAGCCGATGCGCTGGGTGAAGAAGCTGGTGAGGGCGAATGAGAAGCTCGTGCCCGCGGGGCAGACCACCCAGTTCGTGGTTGGGGCTGCTCATGAGACCGACCGGGACATTCTGCGCACAACCCAAGCTCTTTACCGTGAGATTGAACTCAGGCGGGTCTACTTTAGCGCCTTCCGCCCTATAAGCAACTCGCCACTGGAAGGGCTGCCGCCCGCTTCGCCTCTGCGAGCCCACCGGCTCTATCAGGCAGACTGGCTGCTCAGGGTTTATGGCTTTTCCCCTCAGGAGGTGGAGCTGGCACTGGGGGAGAGAGGCGACCTACCTTTGAGGAAAGACCCAAAGCTGGTCATCGCGGAGAAACAGCCCTGGCTTTTCCCGGTGGATGTCAACCGTGCCAGCTATGAGGAGTTGCTCCGCGTGCCGGGCATCGGCCCGGTGTCAGCGGGGAGGATACTTGAAACTCGCCGGGAGCACCGCATTTTCTCCATGGCGCAACTAGGCAAGATGGGGGTGGCTACGGGAAGGGCGGCCCGCTTTGTCTGGTTCCAGGGCATGCTTGATTTTGAAAAGCAGATGTCCTTCCTCCCTCAGCTTGACGGGATAGCGCCGCCGTCACCCCTTTTAGCCGGGGTTCTTGGCCGATAATTGACAATCCCTTCCCCTCATTTTATACTTTGCCTGCAAGCAGCTACTGCGGGGGAGATATGGATAAAATCCTTGCCATAGTTGGGTTTGTTTTTCTCATTGCTGGCCTGATGGGGTTATTTATCACCTTCACCATGCTCGACCCGGAGAGTGTTCAGTGGATAGTGAGCACCTTCACCTTTGGCACCTTTGCCAGCGTGGGGCTGGGGATTATCGTCGGGCTCATTGTGACCAGCGAATAGCGGCCACCCCTCTTTTTGAGCCTCGGCTATCCGGTGACGGAAGATGACGCTGCGTAGGAAGACACTGCTCATCATCGGCTCAATGTTCTTGGGCCTGATCGTGATGCTGTCCATCATCTCCCAGAGTATGCTCCGAAGCTATGCTGACATGCCCCGGGTTATCTATGAGCAGGTGCAGTTCATCATCGTCTATCTCATCCTGGCGATAGTGGCCGTGGGGCTGGTATTTGGTCTGGCCACCATTCTGCTTTTGGAAAAGCAGGTTATCTCTCGGCTATCCCGCCTGAGCAAGGTTATCAGCAGCATTGGCCGAAGCGGCGATATCTCGGCGCGGATCTCACTAGGGGGGACGGATGAGCTTTCCAACGTGGCTGCCACCATCAACGGTATGCTGGCGGCGCTGGAGGAGTCCGCAGCCGAGCTGCGCCAGAGCGAGGAGCGCTACCGGCGGCTTGCCGAGAACGCCACCGATATCATCTGGACCATGGATATGAGCATGCGGCTGAGCTACATCAGCCCTTCGGTCAGCCGGATGCTGGGTTATAGCGTGGAGGAGACCATGAACCGGACGATGCCGGAGCTCTTCACCCCGCGGTCATTTGAGGCGGCCAAGAGAGCGCTTGATGAGGAGCTGGCCGCGGAGAAGGGCGGGAAGCAAGACCCCTCACGCTCCTGGACGCTGGAGCTTGAGATGAAGGCCAAGGATGGCGCCATCGTCCCGGTGGAGGTCAAGTTTACTTTTTTGCGTGACTCTGATGGGCAGCCCTTTGGCATCCTGGCCATCGCCAGGGACATCACCGAGCGCAAGCAGGCGGAGGAGAGGCTGAGGGAGCTGTACCAGGAGGAGAGGAGGCTGAGGCAGGAGCTGGAGGCGGAGATAAATAAAAGGGTGGAATTCACCAGGGCCCTGGTGCATGAGCTGAAGACCCCGATGACCCCGGTGGTGACCGCCAGCGAGCTATTGAGTGAGGAAGTCAAGACGGAGCCGGCGCGGAGCCTGGTGGAGAGCATCATCCAGGGGGCCTACAATCTGAACCACAGGATTGATGAGCTCCTTGACCTGGCCAAGGGTGAGGTGGGCATGCTCCAGCTGGAGCGTCGGCTGATAGACCCGGCGCGGCTGCTGAGGAGGATATATGATAGCGTGCTTCCGGTGGCCGCCAAAAATGGCCAGACCATCAACCTGGAGCTGGCCGATTCGCTCCCTTCCATCTGGGCTGATGAAGACCGCCTAAGGCAGGTGGTGCTCAATCTCCTCAACAACGCCTTCAAGTTTACCCCGCAGGGGGGGACAATCACCCTCAGAGCTAGAAGTGAGGGCGCTGAGCTCATCGTGGAGGTTCAGGATACCGGCCCGGGGATAAGCAAAAAGGACCAGCCGCTGGTCTTTGAGCCTTATCGCCGGCTGGGGGGTGAGCGGGAAGGTTACCGTGGGCTGGGGCTGGGCTTAAGCCTGGCCAAGAAGCTGGTGGAGCTTCATGGCGGGCGGATATGGGTGAAGAGCCAGAAAGGGAAGGGCAGCACCTTCGGCTTTTCCATACCAACCGGGGCCCCAGAGGCATAAGGGCGAGCGTCCGAAACACATGTACCAAGTCCAAGAGCTGACCAAGATATATGACATGGGCAAGGTCAAGGTGAAGGCCCTGGAGGGGGTCTCTTTTACCGTGCCGGATGGTGACATGCTCGCCATCATGGGTAGAAGCGGCTCAGGTAAATCCACCCTGCTGAGACAGATGGGGCTGCTTGACCAGCCCACCTCAGGCAGAATTCTTCTTGATGGGAGGGAGGTGAGCCGGCTCCCGGAGCGGGAGCGGGCCAAGCTTCGCCTGAGACACTTGGGCTATGTTTTCCAGGAGTATGCGCTGCTGGGTGAGCTCACCGCCCATCAGAACGTTTATCTCCCTGGGATGATGCTGGGTGAGGCCGATAATTACCGGGAGCGGGCCAGGGAACTCTTGGAGCTGGTTGGTCTGGGGGAGAGGATAAATCACTACCCCAAAGAGCTCTCCGGAGGGGAGCAGCAGCGGGTTGCCATTGCGCGCGCTCTGATCAACCGCCCCAGGGTTCTGCTTGCCGATGAGCCCTGCGCCAACCTGGACACGATATCAAGCGCCATGGTTATGGAGACGCTGGTCAGGCTTAACCGAGAGCTGGGGGTTACCGTTATCTTCGTTTCCCATGACCCCGATGACAGGAAATACGCCCAGAGCGTGCTCGTGCTCAGCGATGGCAGGATAGCGCAAAGGAGCGGGCAGGTCAAGTGAGCAGGTCATTTAGGGTTGCCAGCCTGCTGGCAGCGAGCTCAATCAGGCAGGGGAGCCTCGGCGTCACCCTGCTCATCATCCTCATACTGGCGCTGGTTGGCCTCAACCTTCTCTTCGTGCCCGGGCTGCTGGGAGGGCTTGTCTCGGGGGCCAACGAGAAGGTGATACAGACCTATACCGCGGACATCGTGGTTGAATCCAGGCGGGAGAGCATGCTCATCCGCGATGTTGACCGTCTCATCAGCCGGATTGAGGCGATTCGTGGGGTCATCGCGGCCACCCCCCGCATCAAACTGGGCGCCGAGCTCAGCTTTGACGATGAGCGAACCGGCGCCGTCATCTACGGGATTCGCCCCGAGCGGGAAAAACGGGTCTTCACCATTCATCAGTCCCTCATTGAGGGCAGCTACCTGGAGCCGGGGGACCGGGACGGGATTCTCTTAGGCATTCAGCTAGCTGGGGCTGACCAGCCGGATATCGAGCTCTACTACCGGTCTCTACGCCGGGTTCATGCTGGGGACAGGATAACGGTAACCTACGCCAGTGGTCTGGAGAAAAAATATATAGTGAGGGGCGTTTTCCACACCGAGTATATTCAAACTGACCTTGAGGCTTTTGTGGTGGAGAAGGAACTGAGGGCAGCTAACCCCTTGCCGCCGGATCACGCCGCCTCCATTCACGTCAATATCGCTCCAAATGCTGATATCAGAAGCATAGCCGCCCAGATAGGCTCCCTGCGAGATGACCTCAAGATTCTCACTTGGGAGGACTATGCCGGCATCGTCCGCAGCATGACTGGTAGTTTTACGGTTATCAAGGCCATACTGAACGTGGTCAACCTTCTGGTTGCCGGTATCACCATTTTCATCGTCACCTACATTGATGTGGTCAACCGCCGCCGGCAGATTGGCATCCAGCGTGCCATCGGCATCACCCCTGGCTCCATAACCCTGGCCTATCTCATGCGGGCCACCTTTTATGCCGTCACCGGCATAATCGTGGCCAGCCTGGCCTTCAAGTATCTGGTGGTGCCGCTGGAGGCGCGCTACCCCTTCCACTTTCCCTTTGGCGATGTCTTCCTCCGCGCCGAGCTTTGGGATATGCTCCGCACCGCGCTGATACTGCTGAGCACGGCGCTGGCCGCTGCCTTCATCCCGGTTCGGGCGGTGATGAGGGTGAAGATCCTGGATGCTATCTGGAGCTCGTAGAAAGCCCGGGCTAGCTAGAGGGCAGTCTGACGATGAACTCGGCCCCCGCGCCGGGCTCGCTTCTGGCCTCAATGCTTCCGCCGTGCGCTAGAACAATTTCTCTGGCGATGGCCAGCCCCAGCCCGGTGCCGCTTCTTGAGCCAGTCACCTGATAGAACCGCTCAAACACGTAGGGCAATTGCTCGGGTGGTATCCCCGGCCCATCATCAACCACCCTCACCTCGATGAAATCCTTTTCCTTGCTCGTGGTGACCATTACCTCACCATGAGGGGGGCTATTTTTGATGGCATTATCCAGAAGGTTATTGAAGACCTGCTCCAGACGGTCAATGTCACCGACGACATTCATCTCAGGCCCGCTCTTGAGAGTGAGGACCACGCCCTTTTCCTCGGCCTGAACGGCAAAAATCTCCTGGCAGTGCTCGAGGAGTTCCCCCAGGTCAACGGTTTCTCGGGCCATTTTCAGCTGGCCTGATTGCATGCGCGCCAGCTCAAGGAGTTCCTCCACCTGGCGCCTCATGCGGTTGGACTCCTCGCTGATGATGGTGGCCGCCTTCAGGCGGCTCTCCTTGGTGTTGGCGGTGCCATCCAGCAGTGCCTGGGCGAATCCCTGGATGGAGGTGAGCGGGCTCTTTAACTGGTGCGAGACATCGGCGACAAAGTGCCGCAGTTGCTGCTGGGAATGCTTTACCTCGCTTGCCATCCGGTTGAAACTGCGGGCAAGCCGTCTAATTTCCCTCGGCCCAGCTTCTGGGATTTTCTGGTCATACTGGCCCTGGGCTATCTTCTCCACGGCGGCGGTTACGCGGTTGATGGGAAGATAGATGGAGCGGGCAAAGAGGATGGCCACTATCAGGGAGAGAACGAGCGCGATGAGACCGCCGAGCAGGAGGGGGCGGATGAAGCTGGCCAGGATGGCCAGCGCCCCAGTGCGGGGTATGGCCAGGACCAGCGTCTGGAGGCGCAAGGCCTCTCGCGTGGCCGGCAGCCTGGCCAGGGGATAGGCGGCAAAGATGAAGGTTTGCCCGGTGGCGGAGACGAAGGTTCCCTGCTCAGGCTGGGAGAGGTCCCGGGGTAGCTCCTCTGGTGCCACCTCCAGTGGGCGCTGGAGGTGGGGCTTTGGGGATACCTCCCGGATGATATTGCCCTGGCCATCTATGAGGAGGATGTGCACGTTATTCCGCCGGGCCTGTTCCTCAAGGTTGGCCCACAGTTCCCCAACGGAGACCTGGCCCCGAAGCAGCGACCGTACTTGAACGTAAATGGGGCGGGCCATGTCATCCAGACGCTGCATGGCCAGGCGGTCGCGCTGGCCTTGGACGATAATGGTTACCGCCAGGGCCACCATCCCCAGGCAGAGCACCACCACCAAAATATAGGTAACGAAGAGGCGTGCGCGCAGGCTCATCTCTCTCCCTCGTCAGCGGTCATCTTGTAGCCGGCGCCGCGCAGCGTCTCAATATTGACCCCGGAGCCGGCCAGTTTCTCCCGCAGGTGGTTGATGTGGACATCAACGGTGCGGGTTTCCCCGTAGTAATCGTATCCCCAGACTATATCCAGCAGCTTCTCCCGGCTGAAGACCACCCCTGGATTCTGCGCCAGGGTGGCGAGCAGGGCGAATTCCTTGGTCCTGAGCTTTAAGGGGCGGCCGGCAGCGGTGACCTCATGGCGGGCCAGGTCAATGCGCATCTTGCCCAGCTCAATGACTTCGCTCGTTTTGAGCCCGGCCTGGTAGCGGCGCAGTATCGCCTTGACTCTAGCCACCAGCTCCCTGGGGTTGAAGGGCTTGGTGAAGTAGTCGTCAGCGCCCAGCTCCAGACCGATGATCTTATCTACGTCCTCCTTCCGCGCCGTGAGCATCAGGATGGGGACATCGCTTCTGGCCCTTATCTGGCGGCAGACCTCAAAGCCGTCAATATCAGGTAGCATCAGGTCAAGGATGATAAGGTCGGGTTTGGCTGTGCTCTGCTTGGCCAGAGCCTCCTCGCCGCTGGCGGCGCTCTCCACCTGGTATCCCTCGCGCTCTAAATAGAGCTTGGCCAGCTCAACGATATTTGGCTCGTCATCAACAATGAGAAGCTTGGGCATAAGCTATTCCCCAAAAGCGTGATCATTTTTGGCCTTATTATACTCCAAAGTGCATCTCTTGCCTATTGGCTAGACCTAGGCCAGCCCAGATACGGGCTGGCCTAGGTCCGCAGGTTTGGCGTTGTGGTTGCCGTGTCTGGCCTTACCCGGCATTTTCCTCTGGCGGGGTGACCACTGCTAGTTCCTTGATGAAGATAGGGGTGAAGCCAGGGATATACCCCTTCTTGGCGGCGACCAGGAGATAGCCACCGGCTTCAGAGAAGGTGTGGGTGAGCTGACCCTCCTCATCCGTTCGGCCGAGGAAAGTGCCATGGAGGCTCACCACTGCCTCATAGTCCTTCTCCTCTGGGGCGATGCTGCTATCTTCCCGGAGCGTGGCCATCTCTTCTTTCAGCACCTCAAGCCCATCGCGAGTGAGTGCCCAGACGCCAGCGCCCTCCACCGGTTCCCCAACAACCCGCTGGAAGACGGTCATGGTGACCTCTTCTCCCACGGGCGCTCGCCACGGTGCCCAGATACCCAGCGCCTTGGGTATGTCCCGCACACCGATGGGGGAAAATCCGGGGAGGTATCCCCGCTTGACCGCGACCAGGAGATAGCCACCGGCCTCGGTGAAGGCGTGGGTGAGCTGGCCCTCCTCATCCGTTCGGCCGAGGAAGGTGCCATAGAGGCTCACCACCGCCTCATAGTCCTTCTCCTCTGGGGCGATGCTGCTATCCTCCCGGAGCGCGATCATCTCTTCTTTCAGCGCCTCAGCCTCATCGCGGCTAAGTGCCCAGACGCCAGCTCCCTCCACCGGCTCCTCGGTGAGCCGCTGGAAGACGGTCAAGGTGAATTCCTTGCCTACGCCCACGTGCCGGGGGGCATCAATGCCCAGTGCCCTGGGCATGTCCCGCACGCCGATGGGAGAGAATCCGGGGAAGTACTTTTTCTTGACGGCGATGAGGACATATCTCCCGGCCTCGGTGAAGGTGTGGCTGATGCGGCCGTCCTCGCCTGTTCTACCCAGGAAAGTGCCGTAGCCACTTATCAGTGCCTCAAAGTCATGCTCTGCGGGAGAGATACCCTCCTCACGGAGTGCGGCCATCTCCTCTTTCAGCTGGTCGGCTTCATCCTGGGTGAGGGCCCAGACGCCGGCCCCCGGGAATGGCTCCTGATTTGCCCTCAGGAAGACCCTCAGGGTCATCTCCTTGCCGACAAAGGCTATCCTGGGCGCTACCACCGCCAGGGCCCCCTCCATTTTTGGCTTGGGGGCTTCCCTGACTTCTTCTTCACCCTGTGCCAGGGCGGCCATCGGGCTTAAGACCAGGAGCAGGAGTGCCATCACGGCTACCACTGTGAGCTGCCACTTTTTCATTTGCTTTGCCTCCTTCTTTATTTTTGGCTGGAGAGAGTTGCCGTCTTGACCGGGGCCCCTCGGGTCAATGTGGCTCACTCTACAGCCTAATAAAGAGTATAGAGGCCGATTTTTATCCCAGTTTTACCGCTATGTAAAATCTGGGTAAAATTATCAGGCTTGTGTCATAGTTGGGGGAAAAATGGCATGGGGGCTCTTTGAAAGTCTTGGTGGGATAAAAAAGATGATGACAAGAGGGGATGAATGTGAGCCGCGGAGGACTCGAACCTCCAACCGGCTGATTAAGAGTCGTCACGATTTTCCACATATTTTAGCTTTGCTGAAGCTAAAAATGGGGGTAACACGGGGGTAACAGCGGGGGTAACATTTCCAAAAACTAATTGTTACTCCCTGTTACCCCCGCTTTTGAATTCAAATAGGAACGAATAGCTGTAAACCCGGCCCGAATTAGCTTTCCAGATATTTTTCCAGAATGGGCGCCAGCTCCAGGAGTAGGCGGCGGATTTTAGGGTCCAATTTGCCGAATTCGTAAGTCTCTGGAGTCAGCACGCTCTTTTCAGTGGGCACAAAGACCACGTCGGTAATACCCGCGGTGGTAAATACGCGCTGAGGATTTAAATCCAGAGCCTTAGCGATTTTGAAAAGTAATTCTTCGGATCCTCTTTGGCGTCCCTTTTCAATTCGGGCAATATAACTGCCCTTGCAGCCAACCTTTTGCGCTAATTCGTCCTGTGTCCACCCTTTGCGTTGCCTGGTTCTTCTGATCAAGTCTCCTAGTTGTGACATTGTCCGTCCCCCCTTTCCTTTTTGGAAACATGTGTCCATTTTAGCAGAAAAATTTTCCTTAAACCACTTGACAAAATGGAAGGTTCGGAATATACTGGAAAGAAAAGACCAAGGGGGACGGAAATGAAGATAGTCAATTTGACAGAATACAGTCTGTTTATTCTTACCGCTCCGGAAGGGAATATCCTCTACATTTTGCCTGCTGAACCCACGGACTCCTCTCTCCAAGTCATAGACCCGGACCGGGAATTGACAATTCCAGGAAAACTTACGCCCGTGGAGAAATTCTAATGCCCTACAAAGACCCAAAGAAATATCGCGAATATAAGCGCGACTATATGCGCCGCCGCCGAAAAAAGGACAAGGAATTGAGTGCCGGCAATTCCGAAGTCCGGGAAGGTGCTCCGCCTTCGGCCGCGCCATCAACCGAAGGACCTCCTACTTCCCCGGCGGCGGTATCCGAATTACCCAGGGAAAAGCCCCGGAAAGCCCGTGAAATTGAGAGCAAAGTCCACTTACTTGGCGGCTCAATGGGCGTATTCCGGGCCCCGAAGGTAGTATTTCAGCTCTCAAAGCAGCTCCTGGAGTCCCAGGGCTGGTGCGTCTGGAGATATCCGGAGCTGGAAAATGAGACTTTTGTAATCCTCAGGGATGACAAAGTCCAGGGTTATCCCCGGAATTTGCCGACTCTGACCCTTAATCCGGACCGGACGATAGAGGAGGAGCTCGCCTTAAACATTCCCGGCGGTGTGGATCACCAGGATTACATTAGGGTCTATGCCGATCATTTCCACGAATTACGCTGGAAGCAATTTGAATCAGAGCCCGGATTTCAATGCTGCAAAGGTCCCGGGCGCTGCTACCTGCCATACTTCCACGAGCCGCCCAGGGATGATGTGATTTCCTGCATTGAAGATCCGGCCCAATGCACCTATTACCGAAGGGGGGATGACGATGATCGAGAAGCCTCAAGGGACCCTGGTGCTGGTCAGATTAACCAATGACAAGGTCCTTAAAGGCGATTTGAAGAATTGGGACAGCACCGGCATCGTATTTCACGCCAAAGAGCGGAAACAGGATGACCAGGCTGTGAAGCTCCATCAGCCCACCTGGGAAGTGTGGGAAATGTTTATTCCTTTTTCAAGCATCCTCTACATCGTAATCCGGCACTTCTTTGAGCCGATGGGGAAGTCCATTCCCAAAGAAAGGGGGGAATTAACAGGTGGGAAGGCCCAGCAAGATCCCGGAAATTGAACGCCGCTTTGGCCGGCCGATTGAAGATATCCTGAATGACCTGGTGGACCAGGGGGAAAGTCCCCAGGGAATAGCCGATGCGCTTCGTATCAGCCAGAGCATGGCCTATGAGCTGATAAAGCAATTTGACCTGAAATCCAAATTGAAATCCAGGGCGAAATCCGATTTCCAAAGCTATTTCGGCAATTCCGAAGGGGAATTCACCAGGCTAATTGACGATTTCATTACGGCCAAGGAAATCGGTGGCAAAACGAATTCCACCATCCGATTCTATAAAACGAACCTCATGCGCTACGTCTGGTGGCTGAATGAGCGTGGAATTCCCCTTCAAATCCGCTATTGCTTCACCACCGAAGTCATCCGCCATTTCCTGCATTACGTCCAGACCACTCCTGAGCGCTTTGGCGGCCGCTCAACCAGCTCCCGGAAGCCGGTTAGCCGCAGCACGGTTGACGCTTATTGGCGGACTTTTCAGGCATTCAGCACGTGGCTTGTCCGGGAAGGGAAATTGAAAGAATCTCCCATTGGCTATGGCCGATTAAAGAAGATTGAAAAACCGAAGCAGGTCAAGCTGGTGGTCCCGGAAATCCCCGATGAAGTTATCGCCGCCATGCTTAATAGCTGTGATGACTCGCTGAGGGGCCGCCGCGATAAGACAATCATCCTGATCCTCCTGGATACGGGAATTCGCCTTGGGGAGCTGGTGGGAATTGAGCTCAAAGACATGAACCTGGAAGCCGGCCTCATCAAGGTATTTGGCAAAGGCCAGAAGGAGCGGATCGTCAGGATCTCAGGGCCCACCAGGGAAGCGATAGAGCGATACCTGGAGCTCCGGGCCGAAGTTGCCAAGACGGACCGGCTGCTAGTCAATGACTACGGCTATGCCCTGGGACCGTCCGGAGTCCAGATCATGCTTCGGAAATTCCAGAAGCAATTTCCGGATTATCCCATTCATCCCCACGCTTTCAGGCACAAGTTTGCCTTGGAAGTGCTGAGGGGCAGCGGGAATCTGGCAGCGCTCCAGATGCTTGGGGGCTGGGAAAACCTTGAAATGCCCAGGCATTATGCCGCAGCCATCCAGCAAGAGGACGCCCTGAAAGTCCATGAAGCGGCTTCTCCGGTTGAAAAGCTGATGGAGGTAAACGGCAATGGTGGCAAAGAAAAAGCGACAATTTCCGCTTGACGGTTTTCAGAACAGATGTTCTACACTTAAATCAGGACGGAGCTATAAGAATCCTGCCGAGGCAATGCTTTATAACCTGCTAAAGGCAGAGGGATGGGAAGTTACAAAAGCTGGTTATCCTGACTTTATTTGTCGGCGCGGAGATGAGGTGATGCTGGTGGAAGTTAAGCCCGACAAAAATCACCGTTTGAAGCGCAGGCAATCCGAAGCCATGAAGGCTTTAGCCAAACAAGGCGTTAAGTGCTTACGCTGGAGCCCTGATGAAGGGTTCCGCGATATTAATAATATTTCTGATGATGATGATATATATACATCATCATCATCATCATTAGCGATCCCCACCACTTTCAATGAAACTCCCCTTGAAGAATTGGCTCGCGAGCTTACTGAAGAAGGCTTTGATGGCGCCATGGCCTTTATTCTCAAGCATGATCCGGCCCGGATCCGCGCTGCCCTGGAGCTGGCGCGGCACAAGCGGGGCCGAATAAAGAACCTGCCCGGCTATGTCCGATACCTGGTCCAGACGCCTGGGGAAATCCCGAAGGTCCCGGACCCGGGTGACAAATACCTTAAGGGCAAATACAGCGATATGATAAGGCGGTGAAAATCCGATGTGGGGAATAATCAGAATTCACGCCTTGGACAGGTCAACCGGCGCCCATATGGTTGAAAACTACGTGGACCTTAACAGGATCGGCCTGACTAGACTCTGGGAGCGGCTGAGTGAATGCATTGATGTTCATCGGATCATCGATGTTCCAATCCGATGGTGGCTCGAAACGGAGAAGGGGGACGGAAATCTATTTCCGTAAGGGGGAAGCATGAGCACAGGGAAAGAGGAAAAGCAAAAGAAGCGCGGCTCATATCGCAAGGTGGAATGCCCTTATTGCCACAAGTTTGTCGGCAATCTCCCGAACCATATCCGGGCGGTCCACCAGACGGAAGCGGAGCGGGACCAGCGGCCGGATGCAAAGCCGCCGGAGCTGACCAAGGAGACCTTGCTGGGGACGGCTCCCAAGAAGCCGCCGGAGACTCCGGAAAAAACCCGCTATTATTGCACCCATTGCCGGGCGGAGCTCCGATACAAGGAAAACCCGTGCTGGTATTGCGGGGAAACTCTGATTTGGGAGGGACTCTAAGATGGAAAGGGAACCAGTTGAGATCAGGCCGGAAGATATCCGCCCCAGGCCCCCGGATATGCCAGTGGGGACAGGCCCGACTCCGGCCGAAGGCGGATTCAGCGTAGCTGATCTCAGGCGGCAGCTCCAGGAATTCAAAGAGCTGATCGCCCTGGCCCAGGAAATGGGCCTGGGGGAGCAGTTAGCTGCCTTGGGGATCAGGCTCCCCGGTGGGCGGTCTGCCCAGGGCAGCCAGGTGGTGGCTCCGCCTGCCCAGAACCAGGTTCTCAATTTTATCCGCCTGCTAAAGCAGCTCTACGGGGACATAACGGTCAATGAAGCCCTGGAAAGGCTTAAAGCAGACCTGGGGAATAAGAGACTATCCGAGCTGACGGGGGAATGGCAATGGCAGTAATGATCGGCGTGCCGGCTTTATCGGAAGTCCCGCCCGGGCTGAAATTCATGCTGACGCAATGGCCCATAAGCGGCAGGACCTTGCTCAAAAAGCTGAACGAGTGCTCGCGGCAGAATAGAAACTGCATTGGCTGCCCGGTCCGCGGCCAATGCGAAGCCAAATATGACGAGATCATAAATCGCATAACTAACTGGCAGGGGGCGAACCGAAATGTTAGTAGATATTACGAATAAGCGCTTTTGCATCTTCGGACTCCAGGGATCCGGGAAAAGCGTCCTGGTGAAGCATATCCTGCGGGCCGTGCCCAATCACATGGTCTATGACGTGCTCCATGAGCACAAAGGCTTTAACCGGTATCTCCCGAATCACCGGCAGTTTTCCAGGGAAGCATTGGCTGAGCTTGATTCTTTTGTCAACCGGATCGTGATCGGCTCCGGCCTGGTCCGGCTCTTTGTCCTGGAGGAAGCCAACCGCTTCTGCCGGCCAAAGCCTTACCCGCTGCCGGCGTCTATCCTGGACCTGAATGACTTTCAGCGGCACCAGCGGATCGCCTTCGGCGTGGTTGCCCGCCGGCCCACGCAGCTCCATAGTGACCTGGTGGAGCTCGCGCATTACCTGTTTATCTTCCGCCTGGTGGGCAAAAATGATCATCAATACCTGGAGGCGATCGCTGAGGGCCTGGGGGACACGGTCCGCAGCCTGGACAAGTATCACTTTGTAATCGTGGACCAGGACCGATCATACCACGTCCATGAGCCGATCGCTTATGAGGAGCCAAAATGAAGGGCCAGCTCCTGACCGTCCTGGATGAAAAGCTGTGCCGGGACTTCAAAGTAATATGCTCAGACTGCGGCAGCCTTGCCACGGTTTACGGATCAATCCGGCTTGTAGCTGGCCGCGTGGTCCAGACGGCCTATTGCTATGGCTGCCTTCTGCGGCGGTGCAAGCGTATCGGTGCCATTCCCTTTCCCATAGAGGCAACGTTGCTTGACCGGCTCCAGGCTGACCTGGGGGATGATCAGCCTGGCGTGCCGGCGTTTTGAAGCTATTTCGCAGCCAATTTGACAGCTAGAACACCTGTGCTAAAATTCTACAGTAGAAAAGGGGGACGGCTAGGAAGGGAAAAGTCCGTCCCCCTTCTCTTTTATCCACCAGCCGTCCCCCGGGTAGGTCGAGCCCGGACGGACAAAATCCAAACTGGAGCACCGCATGGCCGAAAAGATGGTCGGGGTCCCGACTGCCAGGGGCATGGGCAGCGCCTTTAAGGACTTTGGCGTGGGGCTCCTGGGCGGCCTGATCTTCATCATGGCGCTCCGCCTGTTTGGTGGCCTGGGGGTGCTCGCTGCTCCTCTGATCGCCGGCAGCATGGTCAAGGGTGATCGCGGGCAGATCATAGCCACCCTGGCCGGCTTCGCGCTGGTCACCATGGGCGGGCTGACGGCCGGTGGCGGTGGTGGTCCAGACCAGGGGGAAATGTAGAATGAGCCCAGGACTGATTGATACCCTGCTTCCTGATCTTGGGGGAGTTCTCGGCCTTGGTCTTGGCCGGCCAGGACCGCGGATCATAGGCCGCTTCCAGAAGATCCTGGTCCATGACGATTGGTGGGACAGCAACCTTGAGACTGATACCACCAATAATGAGATCACCTGCACCGCCGGCGTCTGGACCATGATCGGGCGCTACAAGGTGCAGCCCCGCCAGAGGGCCCACTTTGGCTACGGCTCGGCTCAGACTCCGGACAACCAGGGCTATCTGTATATCGCCATTTATGACGATACGGCTACCAACTCGGCCCTGGAGGAAGGTAAGGTCCGTCTTACCCAGGTCAGCGCTGACGATCTCCGCAAGATCGTGGTGGGTGAATGGGCAACCATTGACCTGCGCGGCGACAAGAATGACCGGAATAAGCGGATTGCCCTTCCGGAACAGGTCCAGTTCCCCTGGGTAGGTGAAGATAGCTACCTGGCCATTGAGTTCAAGCCGGACGCCACGGACGACATAGTCAAGACGGCTATCGGGACCGCCGCCGGAGAAGATCTCTGGAACGTGCCGGTAACCATCGAGACCAAGGGGTAGCTAGATCGGGGGGAGCGCATCCGTTAGCACGCTCAAAGGAGCTCAATATGCCGCCGATCACCATCCGAGAGGAACGAATCCTCAAATCAGGTTCCCCGATTTTCACCATCAGCGTCCCGTCCATAAATCCGGGGGAGTCCCAGGACTATGACCTGGCAGAGGAAGATTCACTTCCGAGCACGGCCAAAGAGGCCAGGAAGTATCTTCCCCTGGACTACTGCGAAGTTACCAATGATGATCCCAACTGCGCCGTAAGCCTGGTAATCAACCAGGTGGAAAGTCTCTACATACCCGCCGCCACCATTAAGTCCATAAGCGGAAAAAACATGTGGCGGATCGCCGTCAAGAACAATGACGCCAGCACCGCAACCACAGCGGGCAAGATCAAGCTGGTTCTGCAAAGGCAGCCTATCACCGTGGACAAGTATCTGCGTAAATATAAGCTGGGTAGAGGGAGGCTCTTTGAGTAATGGGTAACACAGACTGGGGCAAAATCCTGGCGTTCGGCATTGGGGGGCTGATAGGGCTGTCTGCCCTGTCCAGGCTCATGGAAAGCCAGAACGTCATTATCCGGACCCTGGGGGCAGTCGGAAGGGCTGGCGGTGGTGAAGGCCCGGATGTCATAAACATTATGCCCGAACGCCCGGCAATGCCCGATTTTGGCCCTATTATTGAAGCCATTAAAGGCCGGGACTACAGGGTCCTGCCCGAAGCCCCGAACGTCATAAATATCATCCCTGGTGGTGAAGGTGGGCCGCCCGATATCAGGGACCTGGTTCCGGAACCGCCTTCTTTCAAGCCTGATTGGGGCTTGCCCGATCTAACGCCTGATCTACCGGGCTTTTTCCCGCCCGGGCCGGCAAACCCAGAAGGTGGGCAGTATGTCCCGGACCGCTGGTCTGAGCTGATCAGGACCGCCGGCGATGCTGCCATGCAAGTCGGTATTGCCGTAGGTGCGCCTATTGTGGCTGCTACCGCCGGCTACGTGGCCTATCGCGGGACTAAGGCGGTGGCGCCGCTCCTGGAAGGCTCCGCCCGCGGCATTGGCAGCTTCATTCAGAAGGCGGCCAATAAGCCGGCCATGAGGGCCACGGGAGAGGTTATTGAAAGGACCCTAACCAGGGTAACGCCCCGGGTATTGAAGCGAGCAGCTCCCAGGATTGGCGGGAGGCTGCTTGGCCGCCTCATCCCTGGCATCGGCTGGGGAGTTCTGGCAGCCGATGTTGGCGCTGATATCGCCCGGATGTTTGGCGCGGACGTCCCGGAATGGCTTGGATTCAGCGGTATAGTCAGCGCGATCACCGGTGAAAACCCGCTGGAAGCGCGGTTCCTGCATGATGCCGGGACCACCGGGCATGATCGCGAGAAGGCGGTTAAACAGGTGCAAACGCCCACAGCTCCCCAGGGCAGGCCGCCTTATAGCCCGGTCCGGATTCCCCTGGAGAAGCCGGTCCAGGTTGACGAAACCGAATTCAAGATCTGGGGAGCCGGCCCTGGTGGAGAGCTGGTGATCAGCAAGAGACCGCCGGAAACTTATGAGCCTTGGGAGTGGTATTGATGAACGCCGTTAGAATCATTGAAGCCTTGACGCCCACGATCGCAATAATCGCCATAGCCGTCCTGGAAACGGTGGCGTTAAGCCGTGGCATTGACGGCGTCCTGTTCTCAGGCGTCACCATGATCATCGGTGCCCTGGGCGGCTACCAGGTGAAAAAAGTCAGGGACAGGCTGGCCAAGGGGGGAAGGTAGATGGCGGAGATTGAAAGCAGTCCCATAATGAGCCTGCTATCCAAGTATCTCCCGTTGTCTGGCGGCACGATGACCGGCGATTTAGATATCGCCAGTCATAAGATCACGACCATTAATCACTCCATTAAAGAAATAGACGCCAACTGGTTGGGTATCAGAAATAAAGCTGACACGGCGTATAGCAGACTTCTAGTCCTGAATATACGCAGCGCAGAGGGACTAGAAATATCTGATGCTCTTGGAGTAGTGTCAACTCAAAATGCTGATGGCGCAATTTTGGAGTTTCAGGCCAGACTCAATAGTAGCACCAGAGTAAATGTAGCCAGATTAGTAAGTGCAGCGGAACCCTATTTTGAAATCAGTAGGACAATGCTTTTGAAGCCGGTTACCACCAGCCTCACGCTTGAAGGCCAGCTTAAATATGACAGCACCGAGAAGCGCATCAAATATTATGATGGTGCCGCTGAAAAGGCGCTCTACGCTGATGCTGATCTGACCACGGCTATTAGCACTTCCTGGGGCCAGCATTTAGCCGGCACTCAGACGCAGCTTGACATCTCGGGGCAGGGAAGCGCCCTGGTCAAGACTAACGGCGATGGGAGCAGCGGCAATACCAAAATCTATATTGACGGCACGCTGGTTCACACGATCAATGCCGGGAGCGCTGTTGATATCGCCGTGCAATTCCGGAAAAGCCTGAAAATTGAGACTTACGCCATAACTGACAGCTCCAATGATAGCGGGAGCGTCAAAGGCAATTACGCTTAAAGGGGGGAAGATATGGACAGCTTGAAGCTAACGCCAAAGAACCTCGGGCCGATCATCGCCAATCGCTTCATTACTGAGGGCGACACGGTCACCGGCTTCGTGGTCACCTTTGAGGTCAACTATGGGACCCATAGCCTCACCTGGGACCGCGATATCTGGAATGACCTGACTGCCACTCAGAAAAAGGCTGTCCAGGCGCTTTACGATAAGGAGCGGCAGCTCCTGTCCAACCTGGTTGCCGCTTCCGTCTAGGGGGATCATAAATGGCCAGGCTGGGACGCACCAAACGCCCGATCACTTATCACGGCCGAACCGGCCGGCCGGTGGTCCATAAGGCCAAAAGCGGCCGGAAGTTCATCATGGTCCGCAAGAAAGGCGGCGGCGTTAAGCGCCTTTACGAAGGCACTAAATACGCTGTTGATCGCGCCAGGAAGGTCTTTAAGAGGCTGCGCCTTATCTAGGGCGCGCTGTGATCAAAATTTAGGCGGGTTTTTTCCTGGATGAAAGGTAAACCACTTGCCAGGCTCAAAGCTATAATAAGAAAGTGGAAGCAGAAGCCGCCGCGCCCTATCCGGGTCATCCCCCCTTATCCGCCACCTTCATCATCATCATCATCAAACTAACTCAAGTAATTTTCCAAAAATTTTTTCCAAAAATGAATGTGAGCCGCGGAGGACTCGAACCTCCAACCGGCTGATTAAGAGTCAGCTGCTCTGCCAGTTGAGCTAGCGGCCCACGTTCAGGTGCTATTTTATTTTAACACCCTGTTGATGGGCAAGGCAAGCAAAGCTGATTACTTGGCGTCTGAAGCTAGCTTGCCGGCAATCGCCCAGTTGTGCTTGGGGTTATCCTTCATGATGATATGGAGTGCCTCTGGCGGCACCCCGATCTTGCTGAACGCCTCGGTTATGCCCTCGGCAAGCTGCCTTTTCTGTTCCACGGTGCGGCCTTCCCACATTTCAACGATAACTACTGGCATGGTTTCCTCCTCCTTCCTGAGCTATTTCTCATTTCTCCCAGGTCTTTATCTCCTCATACTGCACCCGCCATTTGATCTCGAACCCCTTCCCCTGCCAGGTCTCCTTCATCTCCGCGCGGGCGGCGGTGATTTCAGGGCTTTTTTCATACTCCTCATAGGCCTGGCGGTCCTCAAACTCATACACCGCTAGGTAGGTGGGATGCCCCTCCGTCTCCTTCAGTATCTTGTAGCGGGTCACTTTCTTCATCCCCTTGAACTCAAACAGTATAGGGATGTGTACTTCGTTGTACCACTTGTTAAATTTCTCCTCCACCTCAGGCTGGCATTCAGTGGCGACCACATTGATTACTCTGGCCATAGTAACTCTCCTTTCTTAAAGCGCTCTTTAAAAAACGCTTGAAATCAGACAACATTGACGCCGGAGAAGAGCTTATTGGCGATGAACCCAGCAATCGGAGGAAAGAAGAAGACACAGGCCAGGCGGATGAGGGCAAATTTCCAGCCCATCAGGCCTATCTCCAGGGGCAGGCGGCTGATGGCGAGCAGTGACCACCCGGTGAGGAAGGCCACCATGGTGCCGATGCTGGCGCCAACACGCAAAAGTCCGGCGGCGACGGGCAGGCTGGTCATGGGGCCACCGGGCATAAGCCCCCCAAGGGCCGAGCCGATAAGAAGGCCACGAAAGCCGGACTCCACCCCTACCCATTTGGCGACCATCTCCCGCGGAACAAGGGCTTGAATCATCCCGGCGACGATGAAGGCGAAAATGAGCAAGGGGATAATCTGCGCTAACAAACTCCCGGCCGATTTTAACCCCAAAATGTGTTCCCCGCTTCCCCGGTGATAGCCGATATAGAGCAGGGCGAGGGCGATCACCCCCATGATTAGGGTTGGGATGAGCATCGGTGGGAGCCTCCTTTTCTGCTTCATGTCTCTTCTCTTAGCATCAGGTGGCCAAAAAGCCGCTTAACCTTAAAGGGACAATTTTCCTCAGTATAGCCTTTAAAGGGAGGGTTTAGCAACCTGGCGGTTACTCCCGCTTGAACTTGGCTTTCATGGCCTCGATTTCCTGCTGCTTGGCAAACTCCTCCTGGCTCAAAGGTTCGCAGGACTTGAGCTCGTTATCTTCCAGGCGGATGGTGAAGAGCTCCCGGCACTTCCAGCAGCGGTACGGGCCCTGATAGCTTGACTCTACCAGAGACAGGCTGCCCTCGGTTTGGCACTTGGGGCATTTGATTTTGATGAACATGGCTCTATCTTACTCCTTTTCCTGCTTTTAGTTAAACCCTTCTTACCAGAAGGCAGATATTCCTGGAGAAGAACTTCACCGGGAGGCGATGGGCGCTTTCTGGGAAGGATTTGAGCACCTCAAAGCCGGCCTCTTTGGCCAGCCCGGCTAGCTCCGGGTAAGAAAAGAGATAATAATAGCGCTGGAGAACCCCCTTTTTAGTCCGCCAGGGGACGGCGACCTCCCTCCCGCGGAGCCAGAACCTGGGCTGCCAGCGGTTCCACACCGTGATAAAAGCCTCCCCAGCTGGCTTTAATACTCGCCTCAGTTCCTCCAGCGCCCTCAGCCTCGCCTCCTTCCCCTTCAGGTGATGGTAGGTGGCCACCGAGATCGCCCAGTCAAAGGTTTCGTCAGGGTAGGGCAGATAGCGGACATCAGCCAGGGACAGGCTCACCTTGAAATGAAACTTTGCCGCGTACTTCCGGGCAAACTTCAGCATCTGGGTGGAGAAGTCCACGCCGTAAAGCTCAAAGCTCTCTTTAAAGGGCAGGAAGTCTGGGCCGTGGGCACAGCCGAGGTTGAGCAACCTCCCCCGCTGCCAACGCTCGGCCAGCGTTTCCAGCTCCCTGCGGAATATGGACCAGTGCCTGAAGTTGTACCAGCTCGGGGCTATCTCGTTGAATACGTTGGTGGCTATGGCCTCTCCTCCTGCGTCCCTGGATATGTGAGCCAGGGAACTCGTCCCACACTGGAAACGTGACGCCTATGAGTACTAGTTTACTACCTTGGCCGGGTCTTGTCCAAAACTGCTTGAGGAGGGTGTGACTCTTGCCATGAGCCTGAAATCTGCTAAACTGAAATGGGAAGATGGTGATGAAGAAGCTGGCCAGGACGATATCTGGGGTTACCCCGGTGGCCGCCATGACCCGGCCGATGGAGTGTCCGGGGAAGTGCCTTTATTGCCCCACTTACTCCAATACGCCGCGGAGCTATACCCCGGAGTCACCCGCGGTCTTCCGGGCCAAGGAGTGTGACTATGATGCCCGTCAGCAGGTGGAGCTGCGGCTGAAGGTTCTCTCCGAGATGGGGCACCCCACCGATAAGGTTGAGCTGATCATAATGGGGGGCACGTTTTTAGCTCAACCCCTGGAATACCAGTACCAGTTCATCAAGGACTGCTATGACGCTTTAAATGGGGAGACCTCAGCCACGCTGGAGGAGGCCAAAAAGCGCAATGAGACCGCCAGGCACCGCTGCACCGGGCTTTGCATTGAGACCAGACCAGACTGGTGCGGCCCCGAGGAGATAGCCCGCATGCTTGAGTTTGGTGCCACCCGGGTGGAGCTTGGCGTGCAGACTTTGAGCGATGAAATCTACGAGCTGGTAAGAAGGGGACACCGCGTGGAGGATGTGGTCAGCGCCACCGCCCGGCTCCGGGAGCACGGCTTTAAGGTTTACTATCACTGGATGCCGGGGCTGCCTGGGGCCACTCCGGAAGTGGACCTGGAGCTATCCCGGAGGCTATTTATTGATGCGCGCTTCAGGCCCGATGGCCTGAAGCTATACCCGACGATGGTGGTGGAGGGGACGGAGCTAGAGAAATGGTATCTGGAGGGGCGCTACCAGCCCTATGATTTTGATACCGTGGTTCGGCTATTGGTTGAGATTAAGGCCCTCGTGCCCAAGTACGTGCGTATCTCCAGAGTGCTGCGCGATATCCCGCCCCACTTCATCACCGCCGGCTGTAAGGATTCCCTGCGGGGGGTGCTTAAGGAGAGGATGAGGGAGATGGGGCTTGAGTGCAAGTGCATCAGGTGCCGGGAATACGGTCACCGCGCCAGGGACGGCTGGGAGATAGGCGAGCCTCGCTTGGTCAGGATGGACTATGAGGCTTCCGGCGGGAGAGAGGTCTTCCTCTCCTTCGAGGACGAGAGGGAAACGCTGTTTGGTCTATTGCGGCTGCGGATTCAAGGTAGGCCTGTGCCCGCGCTGGGGCCGAAAGCCACCGGGAATTTGGCCTTGGTCAGGGAGCTCCACACCTTTGGCCCGGAGGTGCCGCTCAGCGAGCGGCGCTCAGAAGCCGCCCAGCATAAGGGCCTGGGCAAGGCGCTGCTTCGTGAGGCGGAGCGAATCGCCGCCGAGGAGTTCGGGGCGCGAGAGATGATAGTCTTGAGCGGGGTGGGGGCCAGGGAGTACTATCGTACCGAGTGTGGCTACAGCTCCCTGGGAGAGTATATGGTCAAGGAGCTGTAGCCACTGGGCGCATAATGCTCAGGGTTTGCGAGGTGGCATCCGCTTCGGGAGGGCAGGTTTTTCCTCCTCGCTCACATTGGCGGAGATAGTGGGTTTGGGCGCGGCGGGTTTTGGCGCGGGGGCTCTCGGTCTGGTCAGCTGCTCTCGAATTTTTTCCCGTAATTTCTCCGGGGCCTGTTCGGTGAGCATTTGCTCAATTCTCTCCCGGAGCTGCGGCATCATTTCCACGGCGGGGGTTGGCTCGGGGAGTTTGTCCAGAGCCCCCTTGTTCTTCAGCATCTCAAGCAGCCTCTGGCGCTTCATCAGCGCGTTGGTGAGCGCGTTTTCAATGGCGGGTCTAGCCTGTTCCGGCACCTTTTGGTGAACTTCAGCCAGAACTTCTAGGTGAGCGGACCTGGCCCGGGCCACCAGCTTTTCCACTGCGGTGGTGTTTTCCCCCAGCCCCTGGGCCATCTCTGCGATCTGCTCGCCAAAATCAAACAGCTTTTCGGCATCGCTCAGGGCTTCGGTCACCTCTTCCGGGTTATTTTCGGCGGCTTTGGCTCTGGCCCAGCTCAACCTCTTTTCGATGGTGGCCAGATTGATCTCAATGGCCCTCTTCAGCTTTCTCTTGGCCAGGGCGCGCAGCGCGCTTTGCTGTCCCTTTAGGGATGCTTCCTTGGCCCGGATGATGGCCTCTCTGGCCTCTTCAGGAACGCTTTCTTTAAGGCTATCTAGGACGGAGAGGTGTTTGGCCGTGGCCAGCGCCACGATCTCTGAGACATTGTCGGCCGCGCCGCTCTCAGCCACCTCGGCCACCTTCTGGCTGGCTAGGGCCAGGAATTCATCATAGCCAGCAGTGGCGCGCGCTATCTCTCTCAATTTGCGCTTGGCGGCCATGGCTCGAGCTTCCGCCAGCCTCTCCGCAGCGTATTCCAGGGCCTTTCTCGCCTTGGCCTCAGGAGAGAAGGCGAAAAGGAGACCTATTCTCTTTCCCCAGCTATCAAGAAAGTAGAAGGGGCTATCCGGGGTAATCCCCGGAGCCGGTAGCTCCTCACCCTGCGCATAGGCGGTGCTGCCGAGGAGAAGGGAGAGGATAAGAATACCGCTGAGTAGAGCCAGTCTCATCTTTTTCATGGTTGAGTTACCTCCTCATAATCAGATTGGGGGACCTCCACTTCTCTATCTCCCCTACATTATATAACGGAAAGGTGGTCAATTGGTTAGCCACACTCTGGGGAAAATGTCCCTGAGAAAAAGGTAATGGGGTTTAATATTCGGCTTGGTCGGGCTACTTCCTTAAGGGATGGGTGAGCCCATCGACGGGGCTTGAGTAACGATTAGTCTCTCTCCTTTTCCAACTGCCTGAGTCTGGCGTCACCGATGCCGAAGTGGTGGGCGATTTCATGCCGGACCACCCTGCGTATCTCCGCCTTGACCTCGGCGTCGTTTCTGCATCTGGCCTCAATCGGCTTCTGGAAGACGGTTATCTTATCTGGAGGAACCATTCCGTAGTGCCGGCTGCGCTTGGTCAGAGGCACACCCTGATAGAGGCCGAGCAGCGTTTCCCCATGACCCAGCCTTGCCTCATTAAGCTGCGCCGGGGTTGGCCTAGCCTGCACCACCACGTCAATGTTCTCCAGCTTGGAGAGGAACTCCTTGGGCAGGCTGGCCACGGCTTGCGCCACCAGCCTTTCAAACTTTTCCCTATCCATCTCTTTTCTTTTTCCAGAGAGACCAGACAAACCAGAGGAGCATGAAATAGGCGCTCAATCCAGCGGAGAAGTAGAGGCAGACGATGACCAGGCTCCAGGGCAAGCCAACCTGGGGGGAGGGGATGAAGCGGATGGCGTGGATGATGCCAGCGATAAGGCCCAAGGTGGCCATTACGGCAAACCCCAGCCAGAGCTCGGGGCTGGTCAGTATTTTCCGGTTTGGCTTGAGGGTGAAGTAAAGGATAAGCCCATAGAGCCCCACCAGCCCCAGTATCACCAGGATTGACATAACCAGACCGCTGGTTGAGGGGTTGACCACCACCTCCCAGATGATGCGAATGATGATGGCGACAAAGACCGGGAAGATGGTGGCCAGAAACCATATCTTGAGTGCGGGATGTTTCATAATGTCAGGCTTTATTGCCTCTTCGGGCTTATTCGGCCTTTGGCTCACATTATATTTTGACTTTGGCGGTGATTTCAAGCTGAGGTGTTTTGACATCCTCGGGCGGCTCTGCTACAATGAGCGCAAACTTTTCCGCTCCGAGACGGAAGGCTAAAGGAGGAAAAGGGTTGAAGAATCCCTTAAAGGAGAAGTTGCGGCGGGGGGAGGCGGTTATTGGCACCTTTGTTGAGATCGGCCACCCGGATGTGACCGAGTGGCTCTCCCACCTTGGCTTTGACTGGCTGCTGCTTGATGCTGAACACGCCCCCACCGGCTTTGAGACCCTGCAGCAGATGATGCAGGCGATGAATGGGACAGGTTGCGTTCCCATTGTTCGGCCGGAGTGGAACGAGCCGGTGGTCATCAAGCGGGTGCTTGACCTCGGCGCCTACGGCGTCCTCATTCCTTGGGTCAACTCCAAGGAGGAGGCGGAGAATGCGGTGAGGTTTTGCCGCTACCCGCCGGAGGGGGTCAGGGGCTTCGGGCCGCGGCGGGCCGGGATGTTTGACCCGGAATACTATCAAACCGCTAATGAGGAGCTGCTCATCGCCGTCCAGATAGAGACCGAGGAGGCGCTGAAGAACCTGGACGAGATACTCTCGGTGCCGGGGATAGACGCCTGCTACATCGGCCCTTGGGACCTCTCCGTCAGCCTGGGGTTCGGCGTCCCCCCGAACTGGAACGAGCCCCGGTATCTAGCCGCCTTTGACCGGGTGCTGGAGGCGGCCAAGCGGCATGGCAAACCGGCGGGCATGTTCACCACCATTGATAATATCGAGTGGGCCTTGGAGAAGGGTTTCAAGTTCAATACGGTGGATGACGATGACATGTTTCTGATTCGGGGGGCACAGATATCCCTGGCCAAGGCCCGGAGCGCTGCCCAAGGGTAAAGGCGATGAAGATAACCGGCGTCACCGCCTATGTTCTGGAAGAACTCTTGGGGGATAAGGCCTTTGGCTGGTCTCAGTGGGTGACGGACCGGCGGCAGACTGCCCTGTGTCTCATCTCCACCGATGAAGGCATCGAGGGGGTGGGAGAGGCCCTGAGCACCAGCGGCCCAGCGCGGATAGTGGCCAGCATCATCAGTGACAGCTTCGCCCCTCTCATCATGGGCAGAGACCCGTTTGACAGCGCCGTCATCTGGGACTTCCTCTACAACCGCTCCCGGGACCAGGGGATGAAGGGCCTGCCCATCGCAGCGCTGAGCGCCATAGACATCGCCCTGTGGGATATAAAAGGAAAAGCTCTGGGGCTACCCGTTTACAAGCTCATGGGTGGAGCTTACCGGAATAAGGCGCGCGTCTACGCCACCGGCCTCTATGAGCCCCAGCATGTGCCCAGCGTAGCCGAGGCTCTGGTGGCGGAGGCCCTGGGCTATAAGAAAGATGGCTTCTCGGCGATGAAGCTCAAAATCGGCTATGGGATTGATACCGATATGAGATACGTGAAAGCGGTGAGAGAGGCGATCGGGGAGGATATCACCTTGATGGTGGATGCCAACCACGCCTACAATGCCGCCGAAGCAGTACGGCTGGCCCAGGCCATGGAGGAGTATGATGTTTACTGGTTTGAGGAGCCAGTCCCGCCTGAGGATATTGATGGTTACCTTGAGGTGAAGCAGAAGTCCCGTATCCTCATCACCGGTGGAGAGTGTGAATTCACCCGGTATGGTTTCCGCGAGCTTATCACCCGGCGGGCGGTGGATATCCTTCAGCCTGACCTCTGCGCCACCGGAGGGTTTACCGAGATGATGAAAATACTGGCCATGGCCAGTGCCTGGAACGTGGCCGTCATCCCCCATGTCTGGGGAACCAGTGTGGGCCTGGCGGCCTCCCTGCAACTATTTGCCGTTCTACCCCATTTCCCGGAGCGCCGCTACCCCGCGGAGCCGTTCTTTGAGTATGACCGCTCCCCCCATCCCTTCCGAGACGCCGTCACCAGAGAGAAATTCGTCATGAGGGATGGCTACCTTGATATCCCTGACCGTCCTGGCCTGGGGGTAACGCTGGATATGGACTTTGTCCGGGAGCATGCTACATCGGTCAAGCTGGAGAAAGGCTAGAGCTTAAAAATTTTCTTTTAAAAAGCTTTTCATGGTGGAGTTAACATTGTAAAATTAGAGGTGTGGTTCGCCGCACTGGGTGAATGCAGGAAAGGAGGGCCGGGTGTTGAAGGACACTGGTCTTAAATTAACCTGCCGGCGATGCGGTAAAGAATTCGTCCTGTCCCGGGCGGAGCAAGAGTTTTATGAGATGAAGGGTTTCACCTTGCCCACCCACTGCAAGGCGTGCCGCTCGGCCAAGCAGGCCCAGCCTCAATCCAGCCGTCTGGCTTGCGCCCGATGTGGGACCGAGCTGGATAAGGAGGCCTCCGTTTACTGCGCCACCTGTCTAGAGAGCGCTAACCTGGAAATCGAGCAGAAGGCCAAGCAAATCCAGATGGCCGCCAGCGCCATGCGCACCAGGCTTGAGGCCACTGAGGTGCAGAAGGCGGAGCTCGCCGAGGCGCTTCGCCAGAAAGAGCAGCTGGTGGCGGAGCTGGAGTCAAAGGTGGAGAGCCTGAGCCAGGACCTGGACAAAGTGCAGCAGTTCTACGCTGCCTCAGGCTGGCTTGAACCGGTGCTCACCGAGATACAGAGAAAACTTGAGGACTTGGAGCACACCCAGCGGGAGATAAACCAGAAGATGCTCCAGACAATCCGGATAATGCAGGAAAGATACGAGAACGTCAGCCTCTTGGAGATAATCAAGCGCAACTTAAGGCAGTCCCTCAAGGAAGGCGCTTAAGCTCCCGAGGGAATAGGCATAACAAAAACGGATAGCCCCCAAAAAGCCATCCGTTTTGTTTGCCGGCCCAGGATTGGTATCCCGTGCTGCTGATCGGCTATTCAGCTCTCGGCCGCTTAAATTACCCCGTCTGCCACCATATCGTCAAGGACGGCGCCAAAGGCCTCGATGGTCTGGCTGATATCCTCTTCGGTGTGCACTGCGGAGACCCAGCCGGTGGTGCCCCGGAGTAGGTTCACCCCGTGGAGCAGCAGGTACCAGTTCAGGGCATTGACCACATCGGGGGACATGATCTTGGTGGCATCTAGACACAGACTCCGGTCACACCTCTGACACTTGCCCAGGTGGACGTGAAGCACCGAGCTGGAGTTAAAGACGCAGCCCTCAATGCCCCGCTCCTCAATCTTGCGGTTCATACCATCGGCCAGCTTCCGAGCAGCAGCCTCGGCGGTCTTCTGCACCTCACCCTTGGCGGCTACTTTAAGCATGGCCACTCCGGCGGCGGCATTGAGGGGGTTGGCGTTCCAGGTGCCATTGTGGTAGACGCGGCGGTAGCGGTTCCACTCGGCATCTCCCGGCTTTATCTTGAGTAGCTCCATGACCTCGGCGCGGCCGCACACCGCGGCGCCACCACCCAGCCCCCCGCTGAA
>Ga0209426_1000487_pt1 | contig 39770 bp, 33 predicted proteins | sample Deesub1362B_J571_FD_187697 | JGI IMG/M metagenome (GOLD analysis project Ga0209426, IMG submission 187697) | Deep oceanic, basalt-hosted subsurface ecosystem from Juan de Fuca Ridge flank, Pacific Ocean, CORK Borehole 1362B_J2.571 (SPAdes)... ...
CCCCCTCTCGACGTGTCCCACCCTCTTCGCATCGTGATACTTTCTCAGGACCGAGAGCGCCTCCTTCTCATCGTCCGCGCTCACGACGACGGCGAAGCCCATGCCCATGTTGAACGTCTGGTACATCTCCTCGTCCGGAACCTCGCCCATCTCCGCTATCACCCTGAAAATGGGCTGCGGCTCAAGCGGCTCATCTATGACGTATCTCACGGAGCCGATGCGGAGCAGGTTTCTGAGCCCTCCCCCCGTGATGTGGGCCAGACCGTGGACGTTCACCCTCTCAATCACTTCCATGACGGCCTTCACGTAGATCTCCGTCGGTATTAGCAGCTCCTCGCCAACCTTTCTCCCCAGCGCGGGGTGGAAGTCCTCATACGCATACCCGGCATCCCTGAAGACCTTCCTCGCCAGCGTCAGCCCGTTGCTGTGTATGCCGCTGCTCCTGAGCCCGATGACCACGTCGCCCTCCGCCACATCGCGGCCCGTTATCACGCGGTCCCGCCTCACGATGCCCACGGATGTGCCGGAGAGGTCAAAGCCCCTCACGATCTCCGGGAGCGTCGCCGTCTCCCCACCTATGAGGGTCACATCCGCCAGCTCGCAGCCCCTGTTCAGGCCCGCCCCTATCTCGCGGGCCACCCTCTCATCGTAGCGCTCAATCGCGAGGTAGTCCACGAAGGCCACGGGCTCGGCGCCCACGCAGATGGTGTCGTTGACGTTCATGGCCACGACGTCTATGCCCACCGTGTCCCACTTTCCCATGGCCTCGGCCACGAGGACCTTCGTCCCGACGCCGTCGGTGTTCACCGCTATTGCATACTCCCCGAACGGTATGAGGGATGTGAAGTGCCTCCCGATGTCCAGCGGCTCGTAACCCTTCTTGACGTGTTTCAGCGCGCTCACGAGGGCGCCTATGAATTCCCCCTCCTTCTCTATGTCCACACCCGCGTCCGCGTACTTCATGCCGGTGCATGGGCCGGGGCGGTAAAAACGTTTACGCGAATATGCCCATCTCCCTGGCGATCTCCCTGAGGCGGGCGATTCTCTCCTCCGTCGGGGGGTGCGTCGAGAAGAGCTTGATTATGGCCCCGCCGCGGAAGGGGTTCACTATGAAGAGCGAGGCGCTCGCCGGGTTTCCGTCGAGTGGGCGATACCTCACGGACGCCTCTATCTTCCTGAGAGCGCTGGCCAGCGCCATGGGTCGTCTGGTCGTCCTCGCGGAGAACTCGTCCGCGTAGAACTCCCTCTGGCGGGAGATGGCCAGCTGCAGAAGCATAGCCCCGATGGCGGCCAGAAAGGCCACGAGTATCACTATCGCGAGGTTTCTCGCGTCCCTGTCGGAGAAGAAGCTCCTCCACACGAAGACCCTGGCCATAAATGCGAAGGCGGACGCGATGGTGGCGGCCACTGTCATGACGAGCGTGTCGCGGTGCTTCACGTGGCCCAGTTCGTGTGCTATCACCGCCTCAATCTCCTCCCTATTCAGGGTGCGGAGCAACCCGTCCGTCACGGCCACGACCGCGTGTCTGGGAGAGCGGCCGGTCGCGAACGCGTTGGGGACGGACGTGGGGATCAGCGCAACCCGCGGCTTGGGAATGCCCGCACGCGCCGCCAGGTCCCGCACCATCAGGTGGAGCCACGGCAGTTCGTTCTCCTCCAGAATCCTCGCCCGGTAGGACCAGAGCACTATCCTGTCGGATGCGAAGTACGCGATGATGTTCATGGCCACCGCTATTGAGAGAAAGACGGCGACCGTGAGGAGGCCACCTCCCAGGAGAGCGCCCACGAGCCAGCCCACGCCGACCAGCAGGGCTGTGAGCGCTGCGAAGAGCGCGGCGGTGCGGAGCCGGGGGTTCATGGTGGGATGTTAAAGGGAGGTGAGTTATAAAGGTTGTGGGAAAAATCTACATCGTTATGTTCTGTATCAGCGTGTGGCGCTGGAAGAATTCCCATATGATTTCGTTCGCATCCACGTCCCGGCACGTCTTGCCTATGATGGATTCGGGCAGGTACTGATAACCGCCGGGCCACGTGTGTCCACCGCCGTCTATACCGTAGAGAACGACCTCAACGCCGGTAGTGTTGTTTCTGAAAACCCTCTTCCACACACGCGTGCCGTCGTCTGGGTCCGTGTCCGGAAGATACATCTTATCACATATGAGAGTGCAGTTCCCCCGCTCGGCCCAGAGGAGAGCAGCGTCCTCTACGGATATCACCTCGCCGAGTTCCATATCGCCGAAGCGTATCGGGCCGCCGTCCCAGGGCACCAGGGGATCGCTCAGCCCGTTGATCATCATAACAGACACCTGCGTGGAGGATGGACACGCGGAGACCAAGTTCACGGGCATGGAGCCGGCCACGGCGGCAATCGCCGCGATTCTGGACGGTATCTCGCATGCGAGGCGGTGGGCCATAAAGGCCCCGTTGGACATTCCCACGACGTACACGCGGGTTTGGTCCACTCCGTACTCATCCGCAAGGTGTTCAATCAGGGCGGATATGAACGCCACGTCGTTCACGTTTTCCCTCTGAGAGCGGTAGACCGACAGGTTCCTCCCGTCGTTCCAGTGCCTCTCTACGGCGTTGGGGTAGGCCACGATGAAGCCCCTCTCATCGGCCAACTCGTTGAGACCGCCGCGCGTGAGTTTCACCATGCTATCGGCCGTACCGCCACCACCGTGCAGGGCAATGACCAGCGGCAGCGATTGCGTTCCGCTGTACCACGGTGGCAGGTGAAGCAGATACGTCCTCACCAGCCCATCAACGACTATGGAGCCGCGCATATCTCCGCCGTCGGAGACCGCACGGTAAACAGCCACTCCGAGGATAAATGCCGTGACCATCAGTATGCCCACGAGGAGCGCGTGCGTCCTTTCACCGCGCGGTAACATCGCCTTCTCATCGCCTTCATCGGTTAAAAGGGTTGTGAATGGTGGGGGCACTGGGATTTGAACCCAGGTCCGCGGGTCACTCCTGGCGGGTCATCGCTCCAGTTGCTCATCACGTGTCAGCTGACCCACTTTAAATCATTCCCAACTGGAGCCCGCTAGGATCCCTGGCTACCCCATGCCCCCACGTGGTCATCGCGAATATCAGCGGCGCTGGGCCCTCCTCTGCCTCATCAGACGGCGCATTCTCTTCTTGCGCCACTTCCAGCGCATCTTGCCGCGCTTCTTCCAGTTCCTTGAACTCCTCTTCATGTGTCCACCTCGTACGTGGAGGGGACATAGCCCCTGGGAATATAAGTTTTTCTCCGCTCAGTAGTAGTACCAGATGGTCTCGTAGTTGCTCACGTCCTCGCCCAGCGACTCCAGATACCTCAGGTAGGCGAGTATGGGCACGTCGCGGTAGGTGTAGACCTTCGTGGGGTTTATTCCCTTCTCCCACGGATGCATGAGGTATATCCTGCTCCCGTCGGGGGCCACACCTACGATCTCTCTGTCCTGCCACGCCCTCAGGTGGTTCTTGCCCATCCTCGGAACGTTGAAGACGGGCTCGTCCGTCCTGAACACGCCTGGCAGCAGACGCGCCTCCTCCTTGCGCTCCTGCACTATCCTCGCTATGGGCAGCATGTAGTCCTTCTGCTCCATCTTGCCTTTCGGGTTGAACGTGTAGTAGGGGTCTATGCCTATACGCTTGAGAGCCATCCTGAGAGCGCACGTCTCGAACCGCCTGCTGACGCACCTCTGCATCACCAGCTGGTTGTACACGTAGATGCCCTGCTTCCTGAGTTTGTATACGGCCTCCGCCATCTCCGGCGTGACTTCGTAGGCGCTCTCCACATGGGTCACTATGCACACGTTTCTGCGCCCCGGCTCTATGTAGCTGCCGAGGAGCTCCGCGAGGGAGTCGGTTATCCGCATGGGAACGGTCACGGGTATCCTCGTGCCCCAGCGCACGTGAATCACATGGTCCATTTCCGCTATCCTGTCCATGATCTTCTCTATGGTCTCGTTCCCCAGCGCCAGGGGCTCACCGCCCGTGATCAGCACGTCTATCAGTGACTCGTGCTCCGCAAACCACTCAAGGGCCTCCTCTATCCTCTTCATGCCCGGGAAGGATTCGTGGGCGAATGGCTCAACGACCTCCCAGTTCCTCTGGCAGTAGACGCATATCTGGGGGCAGGAGTCGTAGGGCTTCACTATCGCCACCGTCACGTACCTCCGGGTCACGAGGTCTATGGGCGAGGTGTCGTGCTCGCCCATGAAATCAAAGCGGTATCGTCTTTCGTTTCTGTGCTTTACCATGTTCTCCACGTACCACCTCGGCGGAATGACCTGCATGCGCACCTGTATGTCCTCTCCGCAGGGGTTCTCAAAGTCAAAGAGGTGGAGGTAGTAGGGGGTGATGCCCCACGGCACCCCGTTCTTCACGGCCATCTCTATGACTTCAAGGTCCTCGTCTGAGATCCTGAAATTCGTCCTCTCGCGGAGTTCCCGGAGGACCTCAACGCCCTTCATCCCCTTCAGCACGTTTCTGAACTGCCACCTGTAATCGTTCCAGTCGTCATCGGTGGCGCCGAAAAAGTCAAGTAAAACCTCTCTGTTCCTCTTCCTCTTCTCCACGATGTGCTCATCCAGCCCCGTGGGGTACCTCTTAAGCCACCCGAGGACCTTCTCCCACACGTGGTCCAGGTAATCCGAGCGGGCGATGCCCGCCTCCCTCCCCTTTATGCGGCTGAAATCCACGAGATGGATTCCCTCCTTCTCCAGCAGTTTGCCTATCCACCCGGTGGAGTATCCGGCCTTTCCGGATATCGCTAGGAAGAGGTGGCGGAACTCCTCCAGAAAACCCCGGGTGATCTTCGCCAGAGCGCCCTCGTCACCCCTCGCACCCCTCCAGAGGCACTCCAGCGTGCTGAATCCTGCCATTTTCTCAGCGAAGGGGGAGAGCATGTTCTTAAAGACGCGGAGCGCCTCCAGCGCGAGCCACCGGTCCATGGGGTCCCCGGCCACGCTACCGCTCACAACTCTGCTCTCCATCTCACAGCAAAAGGCCATAAGACGGCGTCTCGCCTCCTCAACGTCGGGGCTCTCCCGCAGTATATCCCTCACACCGGGGAGCGGGTCAAATATCCGCATAAACTCCTCGTGGGAAACGCCCCCGGGAAGTCCCCACGGAGAGGTCTCCGCCTTGGCAGTTGAAACGACGTTTTCCGTCATAACATCACCTCCTTTACGGCGATATGCACAGGGGGAGCCCTTCACCCAAATAGCGTGAGGGGCCCCGTTCTCTTCCCCTTATCACTACATGGAAAGCAGGTTATATATATAACTTTCGCCACCTCCTGAGCCCTCAGCACAGCGGCCCGCGCCACCGGGCCCTCCGAAAACATTAAAATGGTGATAGTCCATAATCATCCCGTGTTATGACGCTGAAAGTGAAACTCTCCACGGGAGATGCTGTCTGCGCAAAGTGCGGTTCTGATGTTGAAGATGACGCGGAGAGGTGTCCTTCCTGCGGGGCCTCCCTTGAAGGTTCAACGACGGACGAAGAGATACTCCAGTTCATTCTGGATTACCTCAGGGGGAGGAGGGAGAGGGACGAGGAGGAGACGAGGCGCGCCCTCAGGATATTCGGCGTGATTGCGGGCGTGACCAAAAACTACGAGGCGTTTCTGGAGGAGATCCGCGAGGAGATCAGCCGGGTGGAGGAGGTGCATCAGAAGTCCGAGGCGCTCCTTACGATAATCCACAGGCAGATGGGCCGGCTGGAGAACCTGGAACTGGAGATAGGGGAGGTCGTGGACGCCATAAAGTCCGCCATGGAAAGGGCCGTTGGAGGTGACCGCGAGGCCGTGGATGAACTGAAAAAGAAGTTTGAGGAACTGCTGACGCTCCTGGATGAGAAGCACCGCACCGTGGAGAGGATACGCAACGCCATAACGCTTGAGGTCAAGGCCATAGAGGAGTCGTTCAGGGAGATAGGGGACTGGCGCAGGGACATAGAGAAGAAGGTCAAGCAGATCGTGGAGGAGGAGAAGAGAAGGGAACTTCAGAGGAAGCGGCTCCTGGAGAAGGAGAAGGCGCTCCTGGAGAAGGAGCACGAGTTGAAGGAGAGGGAGAAGCGGCTCCTGGAGTACGAGAAGGCGCTGGAGGAGGCGGAGACGAAGATGGAGCGGTTGAGCGCCGCCCCGCCGGAGAAGGGCGGCGAGGTCAGCAGGGAGGACTGGCTGGCCCAGCACCAGGCCATCCAGCAGGAACTTTTCAGGATCCGGGAGGAACTCGTGAAGAAGAAGGGGGCGAAGGTGAAGAAGGTAGCGGCCATGCCGGACGAGGACCGCGAACTCGTGCGCCGCATACTGAAGGTGCTGGACGACCTCCTGGGGCACCTCCCGGACGACAAGATCAAGGAGTTTGCCGACTCCGAGAATTTTGAACTGTACAAGAAGGTAATGAAGATGTTCGGTCTGGCGTGAGGTGAGGGTCTCCATGGGTTTGCTTGAGAAGGCAGAGGCCATGCGCGGCGGTGAGGCGAAGGAGGATGAGAGCGGGAAGGATCTGCTCATAAAGCAACTCAAGGAGATCATAGAGGACAAGAACAAGAGGATAGAGGAACTGGAGGCCCGCATCAAGGAACTGGAGGAGAGGAGGGAAGAGGAGGGGGAGAAGGTCAGTCTGGACGAACTGGACGCCCAGATAAAGGCCGCATGGGAGAAACTGGCGGAGACACAGGCGCGGTTCCGTGAGAAGGGAGAGGCGCTTAAGAAGAAAGAGGAGGAACTGGCTGCGAAGGAGGAGGAGTTAAAGGCGCTTGAGAAAAAACTGGAAAAGGAGAAGAAGGAACTCAAGGACCGGGAGAAGACGCTATCCCGCCAGGAGAAAAAGCTTACCAAACTCAAGACGGACCTGGAGGTCAGAGAAAAGGAGATAGAGGCGGAGAAGCGCCGGCTGGAAACGCTCCGCAGCGAGCTGGACGTCCTGAAGAAGGAACTTGAAGAGGAGAGGGCCTCGCTGGAAAGGGAAAGAAAGTCCCTGGAGGAGGAGAAGGAGCGGCTTGACATTCTCAAAAAGGAGATAGCGAGGAGAGAGGTGGAACTGGAGGAGCAGGCGCGGTCCCTCGAGAAGGAGAGGGAGACGCTGGAGCACATAAAGGCGTCCTTTGAGGAGAAGCACCGGGAACTCATGGAGAAGGAGGCGAAGCTCGCCGAGCGCGAGAGGAATCTGAGGGAGGGGGAGAAGGAACTCCGCAGGGCGGAGAAGAGGGTCAAGGCGGATAGAGAGGAGATGGAGCGCGAAAGGGAGAAACTGGAGAAGGAGCGTCAGCGTCTGGAGGAACTCAAATCGGCGCTGGAGAAGGACCGGCAGAGGATAAAGGCGTGGAGCGAGGAACTGTCTGCGAAGGACTCCGAACTATCGGCGAAGGAGGAGGAACTGGCATCGCGCGAAATTGCACTTGAACAGAAGGAGGAAGAACTGAAGGCGCGTGAGAGGACGCTGGAGGAGCGCAAGAGGGAACTGGAGGAGACCGAGGAGCGTCTGAGGGCGTGGAACGCCGAACTGTCCGAACTCTCCTCCGACCTCGAGGCGAGGGCGAAGGAGCTCAACGAGAGGGAGAAGAAACTCAACTCCCTCGCGGCGGAACTCAATAAGAGGGAGAAGTCCGTCGCGGAGAGGGAGGAGCGCGTCGGGGAGAAGGAGGAGGAGGCGCGCCGGCTGCGACTTGAAGCCGAGAAGGAGTGGGAGACCGTAAAGCGGTTGAAGGCGGAACTGGAGGAGCGCGCCCTGGCGCTGAAATCAAGGGCAGCGGAGCTCAGCGCTATCAAGGAGGAACTGGACCGCAGGTCCGCCCTTCTTCAGAGGAAGGAGGAGGAGCTGGCGGAGAGGGAGAAGCGCGTTGGCGAGAGGGAGAGGGCGCTGGCGGAGAAGGAGAGGACCCTGAAGGAGAGGGAGGACCGCGTGGTGTCCAAAGAGGAGGAACTCGCCGAGCGGGAGAGGAATGTGGCAGCCCTCTCGGCTGAACTGTCGGAGAAGGAGCAGGAGATATCCAGGAAAGCGGGCGAACTCGCGTCCCGCGAGGAGGCCATATCCGCCAGGGAAAAGGAACTGGAGGAGTTGAGGAAGAGCATAGACGCGCGCCTGGCGGATCTTGAGAGGAGGGAGGAGGAGGTCGCCCGGAAGGAGAGGGAAGTGGAGGAGAGGTTGAAGGTCCTCCGGGAGAGGGAGGAGGAGGTTGAGAAGAAGCGGGGCGAACTCCTCGCCCGCGAGAGCGCTCTGATGGACCTGAAGAACAGGGTGGAAAGCGAGAAGAGGAGCATAACGGAGCTGTGGGAGAGGATAGGCCGTGAGACCCACGCGCTCACGGAGAGGGAGGAGAAACTGCGTCAGATGGAGCAGAAATTGATGGAGAAGAAGAAGTCCATAGAGGAGAGGGAGGCGGAACTCGTCAGGAGGGAGATGGAACTTGATAGGGATATGAGGGAGTTCAACGAGAAGAAGAAGGTGCTGGAGGAGGAACTCCAGCGGGTCATGAAGGAGAAAAGCCGCCTCGAGGAGGAGGAGAGGGAGATCCTGGTTCAGAGAGAGCGCATAAGCGCCGAAAAGGAGAAACTGGAAGCCCTCCGCAGGGAGATTGAGGACAAGGCGAAGATAGTTGAGACATACGCCGAGAAGATGAAGGAACTCGTGGAGAGGGAGAATCGCATAAAGGAGATGGAGGCGGAGATGCTCAGGAAGAAGGAGCGCATTGAGGCGATGGAGAAGGAGATAGAGCGCCGCCTCCATGAGATTGAGGAGAAGGAGGCGCAGGTGGAGGAACTCAGGAACTCCGCCCTCGCGATACTGAAGTATGCCAAAACAAAGGAGGCAATGGAACGCGAGGCCATGCTCAGGAGGATAGAGGAGGAAAGGCGCAAGTTGCAGGAGGAGAAGGAGGAACTGAAGGAACTCCTGAAGAGGAAGGAGGAACTGGAGGCGAGGGAGAGGGAACTGAAAAAGAGGGAGGAGGAACTCAGGGAGCGCGAGAGAAAGATGGAACTGGAGGAGAGCCGGTTGGAGGCGGAGCGGAAGAAACTCAGGGAGATGATGGAGGAGATAAAGAGGGAGGGGGCGAAGATAGAGGATATCCGGCGCAGGGAGGAGGAACTAAGGAGAAAGGAGGAGGCGCTGAGAGAACTGGAGAGGGAACTGGAGGCGCGCCGGGAGAAGTTGAAGGAATTGCGGCGCAAACTTGAGGCGCTCAAATTTGCGTAGGGGTGGACACCTTGCTCTTCAGGAAGAAGCGTAAGAAGGAAGGAGATGTGGACGCGACCATGCTGAAGTGCATAGATCACCGCGTGGAGAGCTTTGAGAGGGATATGAACGTCAGAGAGAGGGAGATCGTTCAGCGTCTCAAACGCTTAGAGGAGGAACTCAAACACCTGGAGGAGATGAGGGCGAGGGGGGAGAGCGACGAGGACGCCCAGATGAAGGAGAAATTACTGAGGGAGGAGGAGAAGAAACTGAGGGAAGAACTTGAGAAGATGCGAAAAATGCGTGAAAAATTGATCAGAGAGAAGGAAGAACTTTTCGCGCTTCTGGGCATGAGAACTGACCGAGGGTAGGTTTAAATAATCAATTCATTTTATGGTCTTCGCCGAGGTGAAAGGGATGCCGAAGACCGTGAAGGACATAATGACGAAGGACCCCATTGTGATAACGGCGCCCACCACGAGGAAGGAGGTGCTGAGGATACTGATTTCCAACGCAATAATGGGAGCGCCGATCGTGGACCAGGAGGGGAACTTTCTGGGCATAATCACCAGGAGGGACCTCATAGAGAAACCGGGCGAGGAGCAGGTGGGCCTGATAATGAGAAGGAACGTTCCCACGGTCTCCCCCGACGACAGCGTGGAGGAGGCCGCTCGCATAATGCACGGGTGGAGGAGGAGGCATCTGGTGGTGGTGAGCGAGGGGAAGGTCGTCGGCCTGCTCACGCCGCATCACTTTCTCCAGGTGATATACCGCAGGAAGATATCCACCCCCGTGCAGGAGTACATGGCAAACCCCATACCGGTTTACCACAGGATGCCCCTGAGGGTGCTGTTTAAAATGATGGGCATCACGAAGACGGGCGCATTTCCCGTTCTGGACGACGAGGGAAACCTCGTCGGCATAGTCACCGACAGGGACCTCTTCCCCCACACCTACGTGGACGCGTCCCTCAACTTCTCGGACTTCGGGCTGGGCGCGGACGAGGATGCGTGGACGTGGGAGGGACTCAGGGACTTCATGCGCCTCTTCTACATGGAGAGGAAACTGAAACTCCCGGACATCAGCGTGGAGGAGGTCATGGTGAGGGACATAAAGACGATATTCTTCCAGAGCCCCGCGTGGGAAGCCGCCAAGACGATGTACAAAAACGACTTCAATCAGCTGCCCGTGAGGGATGCAAACGACGAACTCATCGGGATGCTCTTTGACATAGACCTGCTGGCGGCGCTGGTGAGTGAAGATGAGAAATGATGTGCTGGACATAGCGAAAAGGCGTGGCTTCTTCTGGCAGGCCTTTGAGATATACGGCGGGCTCGGCGGTTTCTACGACTACGGCCCCCTCGGCACAGCCCTCAAGGAGAACATAATCGCCGCCTGGAGAAAGCACTTCGTGATAAAGGAGGGGCTGGCGGAGATAGACTCGCCCAACCTCACCCCGAGGGAAGTATTTGAGGCATCTGGACACCTGGACGAGTTCGCGGATTTCCTCACGAAGTGCACCCGGTGCGGCGCGGTGTTTCGGGTGGACGAACTCACGGGGGCCACGCCCGGGGACGTTGAGTCCGCCAGGACCATGCTCCGCGAGGGCGGGGCGAAGTGCTCCGAGTGCGGCGGGGAACTGTCGGACCCCGTGGAGTTCAACCTTATGTTCCGGACCTATGCAGGCGCAGGGATGGAGAGGGAGGTCTATCTCCGCCCGGAGACCGCTCAGGGCATCTTCGTGAACTTCCTCAACTACTACAGGTACTTCCGCGAGAAGCTCCCCTTCGGCGTCGCGCAGGTCGGCAAGGGCTTCAGAAACGAGATATCCCCCAGGAAGGGTCTCCTCAGACAGAGGGAATTCAACATGGCGGAGATCGAGGTCTTTCTGGACCCGGACGATAAGGTATGGGGCGATTTCAGAGATGTTGAGGACGAGGTCCTCACGCTTCTAACGCGCGGCGGAGAGGAGCACACCCTCACCGCGAGGGAGGCGCTTGAGAGGGGCATAGTATGCGCAGAGCCGCTCCTCTACTTCATGGCCCGCACGAAGCGGTTCCTGGTGGACCTCGGCATAGATGAGGAAAAAATCCGGTTCAGACAGCATCCAGAGGAGGAACTCGCGCACTACTCTTCCGATTGCTGGGACTGTGAGGTCCGGATAAGTTATGGGTGGATTGAGGTCGTGGGTATAGCGGACAGGACGGCCTTTGACCTCTCACGACACATGGAGCACAGCGGTGTGGATCTCCGTGCCTTCCGCAGATATTCAGCGCCGGTGAAGAGAAAAGTGAGGAAGATAGTTCCCAATATGAAGACGCTGGGCCCCATGTTCAGAAACAGGGCAGCCGAGGTGGCCGCTGCCCTTGAGAGGGCTGACCCCTCTTCCGTGGACCCCTCCGGCAGGATAGCCATAAAGGTCGAAAATGAGCTCATAGTGGTTCCACCTGAAGGGTTCACCGTTGAGGAGATGGAGGAAGAGGTGACGGGTGAGAGAATCGTGCCCCACGTCATAGAGCCGTCCTTTGGAATAGACAGGATACTTTACGCACTTATGGAGCATGCCTACTACACGCGCCCGGACAGCGGCTACAGGGTGCTCAGATTCCGCCCGAGCATAGCACCCATCAAGGCGGCTGTTCTGCCTCTCATGGCAAAGGATGGACTGGATAACGTTGCCATGGAGATACACACACTCCTGAGAAACGCCGGAATCCGATGCTACTACGACGATTCCGGCTCCATAGGCCGGAGGTACGCCCGCGCGGACGAGATAGGCGTGCCCTTCGCCGTTACCGTGGACTACCAGACGCTGGAGGACGGCACCGTCACCGTGCGTGAGAGGGACAGCACGGAGCAGGTGCGTGTGAGGAAGGAGGAACTACCCGCAATTCTGAAGGGTTTGGTCGAGGAAACGCTCTGTTTTGGGGATGTGAAGGGTGTATGATGGAGGCCCTTGCAGAGGCTCTCGTGAGAGCTGTTCGGGACGGTGTGGGGAGGGAGAATGCCCTGCTCTTCTCCGGCGGGCTTGACAGTTCGGTGATAGCGTGGATACTGCAGGGGTGTGCCCCCTTCACGGCGTATGCGGGTGGGCTGGAGGGCTCGCATGACCTCCTGTGGGCGAAGAAGGCCTCAAATCTTCTCGGCATTCCCCTAGTCACGGTGGTTTTCAGGGAGGGGGAGGTGCTGAGGACGGCGGCGTGGCTGTACTCCGAGTACGGGCTGAGCGTGGTGGAGGTGTCGTTTGAGGTACCCCTCGTTCTGGTCCTCCGCCGGGTGAGGGAGAGAACTGTTTTCACAGGCCAGGGTGCGGATGAGCTCTTCGGAGGATACGGGAAGTATCTGGAAGACCCCTCCCTTATGAACGCGGACCTGGAAAGGGTCATCTCCACCACTTCGCGGAGGGAAATGGGGATTGCAAGACAGATGGGAAAGGAACTGGTCATGCCGTACCTCCACCCCGAGGTGGTGAAAATCGTGCGGGCCATATCCCCAGAGGAGAGAATCGCCGGGGGCGTGAGGAAGCGCATCCTGAGGGAAGCGGCGGAACGGATGAGGATGCCCCGCGAAATAGTCGCGAAGGAAAAAAAGGCAGTTCAGTACGGAAGCGGTGTGATGAGGGTGCTGAAAAGGGAGGCGCGGAGGAGGGGTATGAGCGTAGAGGGACTGCTCAGAGAACTCGCATGAGTTTGTATTTGCCGTATCCGCAGAGGACCCGTATGTAACCGCGCAGCATATCGTCCACCTCCGGGTCGCCCGTATCCACGTAGAGGGCCTTCAGACCCCGCAGTTTGGATTCTGGCGATACGACCACTATATTATCCTTTCCCACACGCCTGATGACCTCCGGGCTGAACTGCTGGTTCCCCCTGCCGAGGAGGAACCCCTGACCGCCTATGGGCGTTATCACAATTTTCGCTTCTCCTTGCTCGTTGAGAAGGGATATTATCTCCCTCTCACCCACGTCGCGCGCCACGATGCTGCCGTTGAGGTAGGCATCCACGCCCAGCGGCGTTTTCTCAACGCCGAGCGCCCTCGCCACCTTCTGCACGGTGCTTCCCGGTCCGAGCAGATAGAGCACATCGCTCTCTATATTCTCCGCCAGGAACTCCGCATAGCCCTCATCGTCTCCCGGGCCCGACGGGCTCTTGCTCCCCTGCACCATTCCGTCCAGAACGGGAACGAGGGCATGACCGTAGAGGTGTACAGCGAGGCGCCCCGCCCTGTATTCATTCTCGTCTATGTCCAGGACATCCCTCTCGCTGAGGGCGGTCTCGCCCCTCACGAAGGCGCAGACCACGTTAGCGGCGGTGGACGGCGTGAGCGCGAATACCGATGAGAACATTTTCACGCCCGAGGGGACGCCCAGCACAGGTACCTTCTCTCCGACCACGCTCACCACGTCCCGCGCCGTGCCGTCGCCCCCCACGAAGACGATCAGATCCGCGCCGCCCTTCAGGAATTCCCTCACCGCCGTCTTCGTGTCCTCCGCGGTGGTGTGTTCGGGCGGAATATAAACCACACGGTGTTTTCGCTCTTTTAGATAATCCGCGCCCATGGGTCCGCCCGCTGTGAGGAACTCCGGGTCGCAGCGGAGAGCGCAAATGAACTCCCTCGCGCGGGCGGGTGCGACGGGGGTGGCACCCCTCCTCAATGCCTCCTCCACCATGGAGTCCGTTCCTTTCAGGGCCACGCGACCACCCATCCCGGCTATGGGATTCACCACGAAGCCGATGAGCATCGCGCTGTATAGCAACCCAAAATATTTTAATCTATTTCCTCGCTTCGGGAATTATGCAAAGGGCCGCCGGGATGGTTCTGGTGCTTCTCCTTCTCGCAACCGCCTGCGCCTCCGCGGAGATGCCCACGGCGGGATTGCCGGCCGAGGTAGTGGTGGAGGGCGAGAAGGGGCGCATCACGGTGAATATCACAAATCCTATAAATGAGAGCATAATCGCCTACATCTATCTGAACCTCCCGGTGGACTGGAAAGCTAACGGCACGGAGACCCCCTACGCGATACCCGCGAACTCAAGCAGGGAAATAGTGATAGAGTTCGTGCCTCCGCCCTACATCTATTACGACATCTCTGTGCTCACCATGACGATTCACTACTTCACCGCCACGAACGCGCTTCTCGGCGAGGACTCATACAGGATAACTGTCAGAGTTGAGAGAACGCCGAAGATACTCGGTATTTACAGCTTCCCATATGAGACCGAACTCGGCATGTGGTCGCCCTTCGTGATAACCATGCTGAACTTCCTGATAATGGCGGGCATCGCATATGCGTGTGCACAGGCGCTTCACATAATCACGCGCAAGACGAAGACCAAGTGGGATGATATACTGATTGACGAGCTGAAGGTGCCCGTGATAGCGTGGATTCTTCTCCTCGGCGTCTTTTCCGCGGCGTTCACGCTACCCATAGAGGAGGGCATAAAGGCGGTGCTGCACAGCGCATACGAGGTTCTTGAAGTTCTGATAGTTGCGTGGGGTATATACAGGGTGTTCCGCCACGTGTTCATCCCGTGGATGCACGAGTGGGCGTCGCGCACGGACACCGAGGTGGACGATGTACTCGTTCCGGTGATTGACAAGGTGGGTATGGTCACAATACTCATCGTCACCGGTCTCATGGTGCTCTCCAACGCCGGGATAGACATAACGGTGCTGCTCGCCGGTATGGGTATAATCGGCATAGTCATCGGCTTTGCAGCCCAGGACTCCCTCGGCAATTTCTTCGCGGGAATCATGCTGCTTCTGGACCGCCCCTTCAAGATAGGGGACTACATAATGTTCCAGGGCGATGATAAGGTGTACCAGGTGAAGGATGTTGGCCTGAGGAGCACCAAACTGTACGACATCTTTGAGCACACCATGGTCTTCCTGCCGAACTCCGTCGTGGCCAACAGTCGTATAATAAACCTTGAGAGGCCGGATGCCCAGATAAAGGTCACCATAAACGTGGGCGTCGCGTACGGGAGCGACGTTGAGAAGGTAATCCGGGTAATGGAGGACGTGGCCCTGCAGCACCCGGACGTGGTCAAGGAGGGCCACAGGGGGCCCATAGTCCGCTTCACGGGCTTTGGCGACTCCAGCCTTGATTTCATACTCATAGCGTGGGTTAAGGACGTCAGGGACCAGTGGGAGGTGGCATCCGAACTCCGCAGGACCATATACAGGAGGTTCGCCGAGGAGGGTATAGAGATACCATTCCCGCAGATGGACGTGTGGATCAAGGAGATGCCCGGTGAGGGGAATGTGGAGAAGGGCTGAGATAATACTCCTCGGCGTCCTGCTCCTCGCGATCCTCCTGGTCCTCTGGGGCGCCATCCCGGTGCCCCACGCCCTGTGGGCGTACTCGCTCCTGCTGCTCGCGGGCTTCTACGTGATCATCACGGGCAGCAACCACTTCGTGGAGGGCGCGGCCAACATCGGCTATGACCTGAAGATATCCCAGCACGTCGTGGGTCTGACCATAGTGGCGTTTGCCACCTCGCTCCCAGAACTCTGCTTCTCCACGCTCTCCGCGGTTCAGGGGTACGGAGAGGCATCGTGGGGCAACATCGCGGGGAGCAACATATTCAACACAACCCTCGTGCTGGGCGTGGCAGCCCTCATAATGCCCCTGAGGCAGAGCAAGAACTCGTGGATAGACGCGAGCATATACGTTCTCGTGGCCGTTCTCCTCGTCGTGTTCACGCTGACGGGCGGAACCGTTGAAAGGTGGGAGGGCCTTGTTTTCCTGGGCGGGTACGCGCTGTACCTCCGCTATCTCTGGACCAGGGAGGAGGATGTGGAGGAGGTTGAGAGCGGCATCCCCCTGCTCATGAGCGTTCTCCTGACAGTGCTCGGGGCCGGGGCGGTCATCCTTGGCTCGCAGGCCCTGATAAGCGCCATGGTCGGCATATCGCTCATACTCCGGATAAGCCCCCTCATAATCTCCGCCACGGTGATAGCCGTAGGGACGTCGCTACCCGAACTCGCCACGAGCGTTGCGGCCGCATGGAAGAAGAACTACGGCATAGCGGTGGGAAACGTCATAGGGAGCAACATAATAAACATCCTGGTGGTGGTCGGCCTGGCCGCCTCCATCACGCCCCTGACAGTCGGCGTGGAGGAGAAGGCCACGCTTTCCATCGGGTTCATGTTCCTCACGGGTATAATAGCGATCCTCATATCCCGGGTGCGCATCAGAAAGTGGCACGGTGCGGTTCTCGTGGGCCTGTACCTCCTATTCCTCGCCCTGCTCTTCTCGTAGATTCACGTAGCCCAGAAAGGCGTTGAGCGGCATGCCGTCCTCCCACCTCAGAATGTAATTGCCCTTCGCGGTCGTGTATATCTTTGGGAGAACGCGTTGGATGAGCCGCTGCCTCCCCACGAGCCCCTGGATCGGGAGGGTGTACACGCGCCACGGGTCGCCCCTGACCCTCTTCATCCTCAGGGCGTAGATGGGGACTATGCCCACGCGCTCGCACTCCGAGAGGAATGCGAGGGCCTGCTCCTGCTGCCTTCCGGAGCTCATGGAGAAGCGCACCTCTCCTGTGGACGTGGATTTCACCTCTATGGGGAATGTGTAGTCGTACCGCATTGCGATGAGGTCCACGCCCAGCGAGCCCGCGGACCTCAGAACCATGAAGGGCCTCCTGAGAACGCTCCTGTAGTTCTCCGCCTCCACCTCGTCCAGTTTCCTCGCGATTCTTTCCACGGTTTTCTCATCGCCTGACAGTATCCTCTTCAGTTCCCTCTCGTACTCGGAGCCCTTAGAGCCCAGCCCCATCACCCCCTGTAGGACCGAGGACATCATCCACCGTGAAAACGCGCCCCTCGCTGGCGATGTATTTCAGCAGGTCTTTATAGGTCTCCTCGCTGGAGAGAGTTGTGGAGTCGCCGACTATGTAGAGCTTTCTCCTGGCGCGCGTGATGGCGACGTTGAGCCGCCTGAGGTCCCTGAGAAAGCCGATTCGCCCCTCCTCGTTGCTCCTGACCAGGGAGAGTATGATGACCTCCTTCTCCCTACCCTGAAATCCGTCCACCGTCTTGACCTCCACCCCCTCGGGAGCGCCCCTGCGGATCAGGGTTACCTGGTCATCGTAGGGCGATATGACACCTATGTGCTCCGGCGAAATACCGGCGGATATGAGCGTATCCAGAAGGCGGCCCACGATGACGGCCTCCATCCAGTTCTCGTGGGACTTGCTGCAGTGCCTCTGTCTCTCCCCGTGGGCGCCCCCCGTGTCTATGAAGACGATGGGTGTGTCGTCCAGCAGGTCGCGCCCGGGCCCCGGGAGGATGTCGCTCAGCACGATGTCCCTTACGCTTTCGTGGGCTATAAGTTTTCCCCCGTAGAAACGGCGGCCGGAAAACTCCATGATCTTCCGGTTCATCCTGTACTGCACCCTCAGCATTAGGGATGCATCAGGGTACACGGATATCAGTCGCTCGAACATGGAGATTTCCAGCCGCGTTTTTGCCTCCATGCTGATGACCGTGGGCGGCAGTTGTCTGTGGTCACCCGCCATGACCGCTCTTCTGGCCCTCACAAGGGGTATGAGCGTGGAGGGCTCCGTCGCCTGGGTGGCCTCGTCCACCACGGCGAGGTCAAAGACCATATCCCTCAGAAACTCCGAGCCGGAGGTGGAGTTCGTCGTCGCCACCACCTGCGCGTTTTCCAGAACATCCGATATTGCCTCGCTCACGATGCTCCTGAGGTCCCCGTAGAGCGCGTCTATCTTCCTCTGCAGTTCAATCCACCTTGCCATGGACTGAAGTTCCCGGGGCTCCAGCCCCCTCGTGCCCCGTCCGACGGCCGCTAACTCCATGATCTGCTCGTCGCTGAGACCCCTCCGCTTCTGGGGCGCCGGCCGGGTCTGTTCCTCCTGCCTTGCCCTGATTTTCTCAATCTCGGCCCTTATCTCCAGGACCTCCCTGTAGCGCGGCGTGCTCTCCACGAGAACGTCCAAGGACACGCGTCTCAGGTCCGGATATATGCGGGCCGGATGCCCTATTCTAACGGCCCTGACGCCCCGCTTCACCAGGACCTCCAGCAGGTTGTCCACTGCGGTGTTTGAGTCCGCCGTGATCAGCACCCTCTCGTCCCTCTCAACCGCCTGCATCACCACCTCCGCGCAGGTTATTGTCTTGCCCGTCCCCGGCGGTCCGTGTATGAGGAAAAGCGGCGATGAGCCCATCGCCAGACGCACCGCAGTCCTCTGCACATCGTTGAGAGCGGCGTTGAACCATCTCCCCACGGGCTCCTCATCCACCTCCACGTGTCCCGTCCCCAGCAGAACGGGAAGCGGGAAGACGGACCTCCCCGTCTCCACGAACTTGAGCGCCCCCAGCATCCTCTGAAAGGTTATGTCGTTGACGTAGAGGTCTATGCGGAGTTTCTTCGCGGACAGGAGCCACCGCGGGGGCTTCGCATCAAAGGCAACCAGGAAGTATCTCGCCCCCGCTTCAACAACGGTTCCCGTCTGCCCCTCCTTCAGGGGGCTACCCCTGCTGACAAGGACCACATCGCCGTTTCTTATCTCGTGCTCGGGCATGTCGGCGCGGGAGAGGCGGAGTATGTGGCGGGAACCGAAGCCGACGCCCTCGTACTTGGGGCGGAGGTTGAGAACCGCGCGACCCACCCTCTCCCTCGCCCTGCCGCTTAAACGGCGGATTTCCCTCAGGTGAAATTCAACCTGTGCCTTCCTTTCCAGATGAACGAGTTCAGAAAAATGGCGGACGTACTGCGCGTCCGTGTAAAAGAGGTTAGAGGAACCCGTACCTGTCCTGAAGTTCATTTGCCACCTGCTCCAGCAGTTCCTCGAAGGAGGTGCTCTCCACCTCCACGGCCTCTGTGCCCTCGTAGGTGAGCCGCGCTATGAACTTGCTCCCGTCCCTGACTATTTCAACCTCTGCCAGCACCTTCATCGTCCACACCCGCATAGGCGATGGGAAGGGGCTATATAAAACCTTCTGCCGGTTTCGGGCCCCATTCAGAGCGCTCTGCGAAGCGCGTTCGCGGCTGCAGACCGCGCCCTCATCACCGCCTCGCTTTTGAACCCCCTCAACCCGCACCACATGGGGGCGCGTATATCGTTCGCGCCCCTCACCTTGCCCGCCCCGGATGCCTGTAAACGCCTCCATACCTATCCAGATGTTTCTGCAGATATTTATCCACGCGGAAATTGTATTCTTCTCTCCGCGAAAGTATGATCTCAAGCGCTCTTCTAAGGTCATCCTTCTTCCATCCATCCCAGAACGAGAATCCAATGAATCCCCTGGACTTATCCCTGATCCAGAAACCCATTATTGGCTCCTGACTGTGGGAATTCCAGTACGCCCCCACCACGGCGATGTCCGTGAAGAAAACGGATTTCTCCACGATCCCGTCAACCACGATTTTTATGGACACATCGTCAATCACGCCCTCAATTTTCCTGTCCGGCTTCACCGATTTCGCACGGAATATACTCATCGTGAACAGCAGCAGAGCCATCCCTGCCATCGCGATGCCGACGAGGATTTTTCCCTCCTGCAGAAAGAATGCGGATGCGATGCTGATTAGGACTCCCGCGAGGATGCCGAACAGCGGCTCCACATATTGAACCCTCGGGTCGCAGCGCATGACGAACTCCTTGACCCCCATTGGAAGGGGATTTCATAGAGAATATATGAAAAATGCGCAGGGTGTTTCTACCCCTTTCAACGAGAAAACCCCTCTCTCCTCCTCACCTCCGCCGTGAGACGGCTGCTCGGCCCGTCGCCCCTCGCCACGAAGACGCCTGCTTTTCCCTTCACCACCTCCGATATCTCTGCCACATCCTTGTGCGTGAACCCCGGGCAGAGGAGGATTGAATGGACACCCTCCTCCACGAGCTCCCTAGAGACCTCCACCGCCTGCCTCTGGTCCCTCACGAGAACCACCGTGAGCCGGTACCTATCCGTTTCAACCACGCATCTGTGCTTCTCCGGGTCCGCGTCCGGGGCGTGCGCTATGAACGCCGCTCTGAAGGCCATGTCCGTTCACCCCGGACAGTCATGGGGATTGGCATATTTCCGGGTTTCGCCCCATGTTTTGATGAAATTGACAGTTGAATGTCAAAATCAGCGTGCTCCTCGCCCTTGCATAAGCCGGCAAAAAGTAGATATCTGTAAAAGCGCATCCATAACCGATGTGTTCAGAATGCACCTCATTTTTAGCGGGAGGAACCGGCCGGCCGAGCACGGGCAGCTATGAGGATTTCAGGGAACAGTTCCTCACGACGTACAGGGATTACTTAGTCGGTTTCCTGAACAGATCGGTTATTGCAACAGTCATCGCGATTTCGCTCACGATACCCCTTACCGTGATCATTTTTCCAGCACCTGTGAATGCGGTGTTCGTGGCCCTGCTCGCCGTCGCCGGATTCTGTGTCCTTTATGCCACGTTCAGGATGAAGGTCTCTCTGCAGAATCCGGAGAGGATGAAACTGAACCACAACAGCGGGTATATGCTGAAGATGTACTATTACCTGGCGAAGGATGACCTCAGGGGCGTTGAAATGATGTTGAGGGAGAACAGACGCGCCGAGAGCACACTCAGGCGGGCCGGTCTGGACATATGGAAGTATCTGGAAATAGCGAGGGCAGTTCAGAGTGCGAGGATATATGAAAGTGAGGGGAATTATGACGAGGCAGCCAGGATATACAGAAACATCGGATTCTGGGATGATGCGAAGCGCTGCATGGAGATGGCGGTGAGGAGATGACGGGCAGCAATCAAATCAGCAAATCCTCGGCACGGGATCCCCTATCGGGCGCTCCACTATTCTCTTCCCGCCCACGCCCGTCTCCATCACAACGAACTCCAGGTCCTTACGGACCTCGCCTATGATGGCCGCGTTCTCGCCGCCGGGCGTGCGCCTGAGGGCCTCCAGAACATCCTCCGCTCTGTGAGGTGCAACCGCCAGCACCGCCTTCCCCTCGTTGCCGATGGTGAGCGGGTCTATCCCCAGGAACTCGCAGGCGGACAGCACCTCCTCCCTGATGGGTATGTCACTCTCCCGGATGTATATGCCGCAGCCGGATTTCGCGGCCCACTCGTTGAGTATCTCCGCCAGCCCGCCCCTTGTGGGGTCCTTGGCCGCCGCAACCCCTCCTGCTCTAAGCGCTGTCTCCATAACCCGGTTAAGGGGCATGACGTCGCTGACCACGGTTGTCTCGAACCCCACGCCCTCGCGTCCGGAGAGGACGGCCACGCCGTGGTCCCCGATGTATCCGCTGACTATGATCTTATCCCCGTCGCTGACGTTCGCGTCCGCCAGCCACGGGACGCGCGGCTTTCGCCCCAGCCCCTCAAAGTTTCCGTCCAGGAGCGGATGCCTTCTTCCCATACCTGAGGTGTTGACTATGACCTCATCCACGCCGCCCCTCTCAACCACCTTGAAGTCACCGGTGACTATGTGCACGCCCGCCTCCTGCGCGGCAGATGCCATGCTCTCGGCAATGGTTCTGAGTTTCTCCATCTCAAACCCCTCCTCCACGACCATGCCGTTGCTGAGCGCCACGGGCTTGGCACCAATCATGAGGAGGTCGTTGACAGTACCGCAGACCGCGAGCCGACCTATATCGCCGCCGGGGAAAAAGATGGGTTTAACGGTGTAGGAGTCGGTGGTTATCGCTACTCCGTTCACCACGGCGGCGTCGTCCAGCATCTCAAGGGGCACCTCGCCGAAGTTGCGCGAGAACTTCGCGAGGAAAACGTCCTTTATCACGGATTCCATGGCCTCTCCGCCCGCACCGTGTCTCATTCCGATCTTCATGCGTGGCGGATGTGCGAGGTGGGTAAAAACTTTTACCGCCGGCCCCATGCATGTGCGTGGTTGTTCGCGATAGAGTGGGGAGAAAGAGGTACATCGTGGTGCTGTTTCCCACGGAGGTCTCTAGGCGCGAGGCGAACCGCCTCCTCAGCGAACGCCTTTCTATTCCGTTCCGCCTCACCTACCACGCGGGGAGGGGCGGGATAGTTCTCGTGAAGCACACCGACAAGGAGAGGGCGATAGAGGAGATGAACGCGGGCGGCCTCAGAACGGTGAAGACCTCTGGAACCATAAGGAAGGCGAAGGAGATACTCGCGAGGGCTCTCTCTGCTGGTTGAATATCTACGCGGAATATTTATATGATAGAAATTTCATACGTTAGATAGGTGGTAAGATGCATAGGGAGACGCTGTGTATCCTGACCGTTCTTCTCCTTCTCTCCGGCGCGCTTGTGAGCGCTCCGCCTGTCTCCGCACAGGCGGTCTCTGAGAGCGTGGAAAGTGAGCCCGTTTCGGTGGGGGGGGGCGCTGATATCCCCTGAGGGCGCTGGCGTTGTGAATATATCGTACTTCAGAACCTTCCCGCTGAAATATGCTTACGAGGCGAGGATGGCATCCGACGGAGCATCCATATACATCGCGGCCGTCGGCGAGGGAGTGGGGTGGATATATTACGGTGGAAATTATCGGGAGATAAATTACCCCGCACTTCTCATAGAGACGCTGGCTGATGTGTCCCCGCAGGGCACGTTCTCCTCGCCCGTCTACTACGGCGTGGACATGGCGACGAACGGCAGCGGGGTGATGATCGCCGTCTCTGGCTGGGGTTCGCTGCGCGTCGGGAATCTCACCTATGTCGTCACGTTCATCTGCATATCCTCCTTCTACGACGGAACGTGGAGCGATGAGGTTGTGTACTACGACTGGAGCCTCCCTGCGAACGTGACGCTCGTATCCCGGCCGTCGCTCCACGCGCTTGCGAACGGGAGCTATGCACTCGCCTTCGGGACGTACGTGGTGCAGAACCTCTGGTGGTTCCCCGGCTCCATACACCCGCAGGTTGAATTCCCCTACCTCCTGACCCTGAACTGGTGGAGCGTGGAGTACTTTGAGATGGGTGTGGGATGGAAAAGGCACATGACAATCGCGGACGGCGGATTGAAAATTCTCTTCCCGCTTGCCGATAACGACATCATAGGTTACCCTCCGATACCGGGCGCGCGGCCGACCGTGGTGGTGAACGGGGAGGTCCATATCATCTACGCGAACTGGTCCTCTGAGGATTCCTCGGAGATATGGGTGGCCGTGCCTGGAGAGAGCCCCGAGAGAATATACACCGTGAGGGGTCACGTGAGGGACCTCGCGGCGACCACGTACGGCAGGAAGATATATCTGCTGTGGAGCACGAACGCCACCGGGACGGACCAGCTGCACTACGCGCTCTACGACGGCAGAGCGTGGAAGCCGTACTACATGATCACCAACGCCCACGGGTACGTGACCGACTTCGCCATATGGTACGATGAATCCATCTACGTCCTCTGGAGCGTGCACCCGGGGAGGGACAGCGGGACGTTCCTCGGCCGGCTGTACGAGGACGGGCTGTTTGACGCGGTTCAGGTTGTGGATGAGCCGTCCACGACCGCCGACATATCGGGCCACGGGGGCTTTCTCAACCTTCTCACGGCGGTGGACGGTAGGGTGAAGCTTCACACGTCCCTGTTCGGGTCGGATCCGGGCGAGCCCGGGCCGATATTCAACGCCGTGCGCACCTACGTGGAGAACATGCCCGATTACGCGTTTAAGAGACCTGCTTTCAGGCGCGTGCTGCTGAATAAGTACAATGCGATAGAGCGCCTGATAGAGAGGGGCAGGTACAGGCAGGCGGCCCATGTCCTGAGAAACGTTGAGCGACACATGGACGGGTTCCTCGGCGGAGACCTGCACAACGATTGGGTGGTCACGCAGGACGCTCAGAACGAACTCTACGTGAGGAACGCGCTGATCGGGACGCTGGTTAGCAATGAGCTGATCATATACTCTGTGAGCTACGAGGTGGCCGGCAACGATGTAACCTTCAGGTGGAAAGTCGTGTGGGCACCCCAAGATTCGGCTTACATCGTTATAAAAACAACAGGACTCATATGGAGCGATGGGATAACCACTCACACAGTGCAATCTACCTATGATGAGAACACCGGGACATACATCGCCACGCTTAAAAATGTCGCCCCCGGTGAGTACCCGTTCACCATATACGCCATACAGAGGGTCTGTGCGAAGATATACACCAGGGAGTATAAGGATACATTCACCGTTGAGGAGATAACCGCCCACGACCCGTGGCTGATAATAGATGATGATGCGTATGCGGGACCGAACTACGTGGAGTTCCGGTGGTACACAACCCGGATATGCCACGGGAGCGATGGGACCACGTGGGCGAAGATTTACCTGCCCGACGGGGGAACCATCCAGATGGAGGGAACGTATGTCGGTCAGGGAAGCGGCTCAATACAGTCCGTATCTATAACAACAACGGCTATCACATACCCCGTGTACTACATCTACAGCGCAACCATAACCGGATTGACACCGCGCACCACCTATCAGTACGAGATATACGCGGAGAACTATGACAGCAACGCGTACGATTCGCACACCGGGACCGTATCAACCACAAACACATACGTGAAGATTACAAATATAGACCCGGAACCCAGGTCCGTCACGATAACAATCGCCACCAATGTGAACTACAATAAGATAAATGTCAAGCTGTATCACTACGATGAGGAGATATACACAGGGAACTTCTACACCAAGACGTTCACGATGGATGGACTGACGCCAAGCACGCTGTACACGGTCTACGTGACGGTCTACTACACCACAGAGAACGAGGTTAGAACGGTATCTGACTCCGCATTCTTCATGACAGACCCCGAAGAAGTAGTTATAGACGTGGAGGAGACCATGCTCGTGCAGGAGGCGGAGGATAAATACGATTCCACGCACAGACCGGCATACAGCGTGGTGGTGCGCGCATCCGAGAACGGTGTGGCGTACATAGATGCGGTATCGGATGGCGGTACCACGAGCGTGGACATGCCCATCTCCACAGGATACGACCACACGGTACAGCTCCTGAGCAACGTGAAGGTGACGTTTGACCACGACTTGGTGGAGGATACTCCTCAGCCACAGCTGTACCACTATGTGCTCTACAACTACGATTACACCATAACCGTGAGGGTGAAGTTTTATAGACCCGAGGGGGATCTGATTTATACGAAAACCTACGATTTCAGCGCATTCTCAACGGATACAGATGGAGATATGATATGGGACGTGGAGGAACTGCTCTACTACTCCAAACAGGAGTATTCAGGGTTCAGGAACGCTGAGAGGCTGTCTTACACAGATCCCGACTCCGAGAATGATGGACTGACCGATGGAGACGAGATAATCACATATAACACTGATCCGACAACAGATGATACCGATGGGGACACACTCACGGATTACGACGAGGTGAACGTGTATGACACAGATCCGACCAAGTGGGATACAGATGAGGATGGAATGGACGACGGATGGGAGGTGAAGTACAATCTGGATCCTCTCGTCAACGATGCGAGAGAGGATCCGGATGGGGATGGTCTGATTAACATAGAGGAGTACATATACGGCGCAAGCCCACAGGATGAGGATACGGACGACGACACGTTCTCCGACTACAATGAAGTTTACATATACAGAACCAAGCCAGGAGATGCAGACACTGACGGGGATGGAGTCAATGACAATATTGATGTCAATCCACTTATGGACGCATACGTGGAGGTACACGTATATGCGGTGAGATACAATAAAACCTTAGCTGATACGATCGCGAGTTTGGGATCCATAGAATATTTTGCTGTACAGGTCGGATTCATATATCAGGATGGAACCGTTGTATGGGAAAATGATGTCTTCTGGAGAATGTCAGGACTCCTATTAGATGGTGCTGTTATGAAACTAACATTCAGAGGAGATGTTAAGGATTACTATAAAAATTCACAGATGGATATCCTCATACAGGTATTTGCTATATGCGAGGAGTATATAGGCAATGGGGAATATGAATATACCCCCGTGCTGCTGGATGTGGACCCTGTAAATGGATACGCAGAGGGGAACATATTAACTAATCTAACAACCACAGGTTTGACATATGATGGGGCCCAACTATTTGAGTGGGCACAGGGAAATGCATCATATGTAGATTACCGCGGGGGGCTGAGATTGACATTCCATCACGATACACCGTACGAAAAGTATAGCAAATGGTGGGATGAGAAAAATAACTTCTATACATATTCTTCCGGCTATTCATCAGGAGGTGATGATTCCCTGAATACCTCGTACGATACCAGAGTGTGGTTCACAATCAAGCAGGATGATTACGATGGCGATGATATCTATTACTGGGAAGAGATAAGATACTTCGCAGACCCCGTGGTGGCTGACGGCTACGACTGGGAAGGAGATGGAATGGATAGTTCATACGAAATAAGATATGGGCTGAACCCTATAAGCTCAAAAGACGCCACTCAGGACCCGGATGGGGATGGGCTGATAAACCGTTGGGAGTACCAGCTCGGCAAGAGAAATCCACTGGACCCGCGGAATGTGTATAGAATTAGTCTAACCGTTTCACTAGAATGGAACGCGGATGACGCCTACATGATGGAACTGAAGAAGTGTTTTGAAAACGTCTCATACCTTCTTCTGGATGTCACAGATGGATACCTCTATCTCTCAGAGGTGACCATATACAACAATAAGAAGAACTGGGATAGCGCAAACGTGAGGATCGGCAATCAGAATGCACTGGGATATGAAGATAAATGGTGGCCAAGAGCATTTCTAAATGGGTACTGGGATGGCATAAAGTGGGAGTATGATACAAGCGAAAATAGATGGGTGTACGGGGAGATAATATTGCCTAGCTTATTTGAGGGATATAGTCCTTCTGAACATATATACTGGACCATGGTTGTTCATGAGATTATCCATTATGTAGTAGGTATAAATGATGAATACAGATATTATCCAGATGGGAAAATAATTAGTTTGTCCAAACAGATGCCTACAATAATGGGTGCTTCGTATCCGACAAAATGGGAATGGACAGCAACCGGAAAAACATACACATCTACATGCTCTGAACTAAGTACACCCGCTATGTATGAGAATCCAGAATGGTGGGAGACAAATACGATGCAGGGCAAGGGGCTGGAGATTTCAGGATGGGATACGTTCGTCGGCAATCCATATCTAAAAGATAAAGTATTCTTTGATCTGAATATGGATGGGCTTCCGGACTTTACTGTGCCTAAGGATTTCAGACCGCTCACCGGGCCGAATGAGGGAGTGGTTTTGAAGTGGAATATTAATCCTGCCTATGTGGAAAAGGACAGTGGTGGGAATATAATAGCAGTGGTTTATCATGCAAAAAAATACAGCTTGATAATTAATATGCCTGTATTAATAAACATCAGATTTGTGGGGTGGGGTATATGAATTGTATCTCCACATCAATAAAAATTTATTTTGTAATAATATTGTTGTGTAGTTCAATAAACTATGGGTGTTACACATCATCCATCTCAGTACAACAGATTTCGTATACATGGTCCCGTAGCTATGGAGGAGAGAATCCAGATGTAGGATTCACAATCCAACAAACAGAAGACCAAGGTTACATTTTAGCAGGACTCGCGTACATATCAACATCTGGAGTACTATGGATGCTCAAGTTGAACACAGACGGGAGAATAGAGTGGCAGAAGGCATACAACATCACTGGAGAGGAATGGGCCCGTGACATCAAACAGACCACGGACGGTGGGTACATCGTGGCAGGGATTGCAACCTTACCCGACACAAACAAATCAGACATATGGATACTGAAACTGGATGAGTATGGAAACGTGATATGGCAGAGGGCCTACGGTACACCGGACACGGACAGGCCTGCGGAGATTCTTCAAACGGCGGATGGAGGGTACATCGTGGCGGGTAATGTACGGCTGTTCACAAACGACACGGATGGGTGGATATTGAAGTTGGATGCCCACGGAAATATAGAGTGGCAGAAGGCATACGGCGGTTCTGAGATAGACCTCATATCCAGCATTCAGCAAACCGATGACGGAGGATATGTCGTAACAGGCACCACAAAGTCCTTCGGCGAGGGCGGAAGCGACCTGTGGGTACTCAAACTGGATGCCGAAGGAAATGTGGTGTGGCAGAAGACGTATGGAGGGAGCGGAGAAGACAGCGGCGGAGCCGTACGAATAACCCCCGACGGGAAATACCTAGTCGCTGGAAAAACAACTTCCTTCGGCGCTGGCGACACGGACTTATGGGTTCTGAAACTTGAAATGAACGGAACGGTCGTCTGGCAGAGGGCCTACGGCGATTTATATTATGAGGGTTTCTCCAGCATGGACAGCACCTCCGATGGCGGATGCGTCATAGTTGGAGAATACTCCCATAGCTGGGATGCGTGGATATTAAAACTGGACGCCCGCGGAAACGTGGAGTGGCAGAGAACATACGGACGGTACCTCGGAGGTGAGGATGCAAATGCAATCCAGCAAACATCGGATGGTGGATATGTTATGGCAGGAAGCGTTCTAAATGGATATGGTCTTCCGGAAACCAGAGATGTATGGCCATACGATGCACCACCGCCTTTATCAAATCAGGATATGTGGGTCCTCAAGCTCGATTCGGAGGGGATAGTAAATTTTGACCCTGAGAGCGAGATGGTTATGGAGGATACATATTGCATCGTGACGGAGACAAATGTGAGCGGTGTTGATTCCTTCGCTGTACCCCGGAGTATAGACGTATATGTGAAGAACACGAATGCCACCGTTATAGATACGGATTGCGTGGTCAGAACACAGAGCGTTAGATACCTCCCGAGTAGGCCGCAAAACCTGACCGCCGCCCTGACTGAAGGTGCCGTGGTCCTTAAATGGAAACCCCCGTCCAGCAGCGGCACATCTCCACTCACGGGGTACAGGGTGTATAGAAAAGTGAATGACTCATCAATTTCTCTGGTGACAGAACTGAACGCCTCAACGCTCACGTACGTGGATGCGAATGTCAGCCCCGGACAGGTCTATCGTTACTACGTGACCGCTATAAATGAACTCGGAGAGGGGGTGGAAAGGGCATCCGTTACAATAAAATACTGTGAGAAACCAGAACCTCCGACCAACCTGACCGCTCAAGCGGCTGTGAGTGAAGTGAAGCTCTCATGGCAGGAGCCGAAGGACAACGGCAGTGCGGACATAACCTCATACCGGGTGTACAGGAGCGAGGACGGGACGAACTTCACCCTCGTGGCTGAGTTGAACGCGTCCACGCTCAGCTACGTGGATGAGAACGTGAGCGCCGGGAAGACGTACTGGTACTACGTCACAGCGGTGAACGAGGCGGGGGAGAGCAGAGGAAGCGAAATCGTGGAAGTGCAGATACACGTCTGGGGAACCTATGAAACGGCAGCCGTCCTCATACTAGGTGCGGCGGTTGCGGGATGTGCGTACGCCCTTTACAGGAGGAAAAGAAAGAGGTGATGGCTTTTCACCGGTCCGGAAACTTCCCGGATTATTCAGCACATCACCCCTACGGATGAGAAAATCTTTTTATACTGAGAGGTGTTAAGCCCCCTGCCGATGATTGACCGGATGAAGGAGGTAATGATATGGCGGTGTATGTGAGGTTTCAGGTGCCGGACGAGGTGAAGAAGAAGATACTCGAGGCCGTGCAGATGGCGGTGGAGACGGGAAAGGTCCGGAAGGGCACAAACGAGGTCACGAAGGTCGTGGAGAGGAACCAGGCGAAGTTCGTGGTCATCGCCGAGGACGTCCAGCCCCCCGAGGTCGTGGCGCATCTGCCCCTCCTCTGTGAAGAGAAGGGCATCCCCTACGGCTACGTCTCCAGCAAGGCCGAACTCGGCAAGAGGATAGGCATAAAGAGCGCCGCCAGCGCGGCCATAGTGGACTTCGGCGGCGCGGCGGACGCGTTCAAGGAGATCATAGAGGAGATCTCCGCCATAAAGAAGTGAGGGTGATAGACCATGCCGGACGATAGTGCCACCCCCGCGGAGGTCGTGGAGATAATGGGCCGCACCGGGATGACCGGTGAGGTCACACAGGTGAAGGTCCGCGTCCTGGAGGGCAGGGACAAGGGCCGCATAATCACGCGCAACGTTATGGGCCCCGTTGAGGTCGGCGACATACTCATGCTGAGGGAGACCGCCCGCGAGGCGAGAAAACTGCAGGCAAGGTGATGGGGTTGCCGTACAACAGGTTCTGCTCCTTCTGCGGCAAGAAAATCGTGCCCGGCACGGGCAAGATGTACGTCAGAAACGACGGCAGGGTGCTCTACTTCTGCAGCAGGAAGTGCCAGAAGAACATGCTGGAACTCCGCAGGGATCCCAAGAAGGTGAGGTGGACGACCGCCTACCGCCAGGAGAAGGCGCGGAGAATGCATCTGGTGGCGAAAGATGCCGGTGGAGAGAACGCTGGTCCTGCTGAAGCCTGAGACGCTCCAGCGCGGAATCGTGGGAGAGGTCATCTCCCGCTTTGAGAGGCGCGGGCTCAAGATAGTGGCGCTGAAGATGCTCTGGATGGATAGAGACCTCGCGGAGAGGCACTACGCGGCCCACAGGGGCAAGGACTTCTACGAGCCGCTCATAGAGTACATAACCTCCTCCCCCCTCATAGCGATGGTCCTCGAGGGTGACGAGGCCATAGAGGTCGTCAGGAAGATGGCGGGCTCCACGGACTGCAGGGAGGCGGAGCCGGGCACCATCCGGGGCGACTTCGGGCTCAGCACCCAGAAGAACATTGTGCATGCGTCGGATTCCAGCGAGTCGGCGGAGCGCGAGATAGCGCTGTTCTTCTCCCCCGACGAGATACACGACTACGACCTCAGCGTCTCCCGCTGGCTGAAGTGAGCGTATGCTCGATATCAAGGCGAGGGAGGGGCTGGGGCGCATTGCCATTTTTTCACACCGCGACAGGAAAGTTGAGACGCCTGCCCTCATGCCCGTTATAAACCCGAACATACCCACGATCACCCCGCGGGAGATGTGGGAGCGGTTCGGCGTGAGGGCGATAATCACGAACTCCTACATAATATGGAAGAATCCGCACCTGCGCGAGGAGGCCCTCTCCCGCGGACTCCACGCGATGCTCGATTTCCCCGGCATAATAATGACCGATTCCGGCACGTTTCAGTCCCACGTCTACGGCGACGTGGAGGTGAGCAATCAGGAAATCGTCCTGTTCCAGCGCGAGATAGGGAGCGACATAGGTACGATACTGGACGTCTTCTCCGAGCCCGATGAGACGCACGGTGAGGTGCGCCGGGCCATAGAGGAAACGGCCAGGCGCGGGAAGGAGGCGCTGGAGATCAGGGGCGATATGCTCCTCGCCGGTCCCGTTCAGGGCTCGGTGTATCCCGACCTGCGCGCGTATGCGGCCCGTCTCATGAACTCGCTCAACTTTGACTACTACCCCATAGGTGGCGTGGTCCCTCTGCTGGAAAACTACAGGTACGCCGAGGTCGTGGAGGCGGTCATCAGGGCGAAAATGGAGATACGCCCATCCCGTCCCGTGCACCTGTTCGGTGCGGGCCACCCCATGGTCTTCGCGATCTCCGTCCTGGCGGGCGTGGACTTCTTTGACTCCTCCTCATACGTCAAATACGCCTACGATGACCGCATTCTCTTTCCCTTCGGGACGCGGGACCTGAAGAACCTGTCCCACATACCGTATCCGTCTCCCTATCTGGAGAAATACGGCGTGGACGGTCTGAGGGAACTTCCGCGGGAGGAGAGGGTGGGCGTGATAGCGCGTCACAACCTCTACGTGAGCGTGCGCGAGATGGAGGCGATAAAGCAGAGGATACGCGAGGGCAGCCTGTGGGAGTACGTGGAGGAGAGGGCGAGGTGCCACCCCACGCTTCTAAAGGCCTACCGTCGCCTCCTCAGGTACTCCAGATTCATAGAGGAGTACGAGCCCGTCAGCAAGCGCACGGGCTTCTTCTATACGGGCTACGAGAGTTTGCTCCGCCCCGCGGTCATCAGGGCGCGGTGGAGGGCGAGCAGGGTGAGGAGCGAGATGAAGGTCAGAACTCCCTTCGGTGAGGTCCCCGCGGAGCTGATGGAGACGTATCCCTTCGGGCAGGGCGAGTTTCCATGGGGTGAGGGTTACGGGCACGAGGGCATAGACGGGAGACCCGCTGTGCCCGAAGTGGAACCGCTGGCGAGGGTGAGGGCCATAGCGGACTATCAGTTCCTCCCGGGCGCGGGCGATGCGCTGTTCTCTGGGCAGGTGGATATCATAACCTCAAAGCGGACGGGTAAGATAAGGAATATCCTCGTGGACGGCGTTCACGTGGCGTCGGTGAGGGCGCATGATGGCCTCCTCACCCTGCGCTTCCCCGGAGGTGAACGGCTGAAGGAGGCCTTCCCGCCCCCATTCTTCCGCGTGGTCGTGAACAGGGATTCGGCGGAGTTCAACGCGGTGGGGCGCAACGTCTTCGCGAAGTTCGTGGTGGATGCGTGGAAGGGCATAAGGCCGGGGGACGAGGTGCTCGTTGTGACCGAGGAGGATGAACTCGTGGCTGTGGGAAGGGCGCTGATGAACAGGCGCGAGATGCTGGATTTTGAGCATGGGATGTGCGTTGACGTTAAGGATTACAGGAACAGGAAAGGAGGTCCGGAGGAAAATGGTGTCGGCCAGGTTTCGTGAGATAGAGGAGTCGAAGACGCTAGCCCTTATGAGCATCGCCGAGGAGATGCGGAGGGCGGGGAAGAGCATCATATCATTCGCGGTGGGCGAGCCGGATTTCCCCACCCCCCGGGAAATAGTGGAGGCGGCCTATCAGGCGATGAGGGAGGGAAAGACGCACTACGTGCCGCCCGCCGGCATACCAGAGTTACGCGAGGAGATTGCTGCTTACTACAGGAGCAGAGGCGCTGATGTTGACGTGGGCCAGGTCATAATCACGCCCGCAAAGCTCGCGATTCAGATGGCCATAATGACGCTCGTGGATAGAGGAGACGAAGTGCTCATACCCGACCCCGGATGGGTCTCCTACGACCCGATGGTTAAAATCGCAGGTGGAATTCCCATCCGCTACCCCCTCCGTGCGGAGGACGGATACCGGCCACGCCCCGAGGATGTACGTTCCCTTATGGGCCCGCGCACCAGGGCCATCGTGCTGAACTCCCCCTCCAACCCCACCGGAGCGGTCTTCGACAGGGCGCTGATACGGGAGATATGCGACATAGCGGAGGAGTTCGGGGCAGTGGTCATAAGCGACGAGGTTTACGATAGAATTGTGTACGACGTGCCGCACGTGTCCGTGGCGGAGGTGAACACCGGGTCAGCGGTGGTCATAGGGAGTTTCTCCAAATCCTTCGCCATGACCGGCTGGCGCGTGGGCTACGTCATAGCCCCGCCGGACATATACGCGCCTCTTCTCAAACTTCAGCAGCACACGATATCGTGTGCCTCATCCATAGCGCAGTACGGTGCTCTCCACGCGATACGCAACCCGGATCTCTCGCGGGGTATGATGAGGGAGTTCCGCGAGCGCAGGAAGGTTATGTACGAGGCGATGGAGGACGTGGACTGGCTTGAGCCCACAATGCCCGCTGGCACCTTCTACATGTGGGCGAGGCATCGCCTGCGGATGTCCTCCGAGGCGCTGTCCTCCACCCTGCTCAGGAACTTCGGGGTGGTCATAACTCCGGGCAGCGCCTTCGGGCCCATGGGCGAGGGATACCTGCGCTTCTCCTTCGCCACCTCGCGCGAGAGCATACTTGAGGGCATCAGGCGCATACGGGGCGGTCCCGGGTAGGGGAAAACGCTTTTACCCCATCAGGCCCATGGAGTTCCATAAGCGGGGTGAGATGAGCATGGGCGATGCGAAGGAAGATCCTGTGGATGCCGAAAAGGTTGCGAAGGAGATGGTTGTGCTTTTCAGGGCCACCGCCATGCAGGTGAAGGACCTTGACCCCCATCTGCTGGAGGCGGTGGGGCTCACAAGGGCAGAGGCGTTCCGTCTGATATTCTCGGAGGCGGCGGCCACATACAGGGGCGAGAAGATAGACGTGCGAAGGGCGCGGGAGAAGGCACAGGGGCCGACGGAGAGCCAGCTGAAGTACATAGAGGACCTGGCGAAGAGGAAGATAGACGGAAGGGACCTCGTGCTGTCCTATCTCAGAAGGGTCGGAAAGAAGAGCGTGGAGGAACTCACAAAGGACGAGGCGAGCGAACTCATAGACCTTCTCAAGGGGAGCAGTTTTTAAAAATAAGAGAGGTGGGAGGTCAGGAGCACACCTGCTCAGGCCACTTGCCCGTGCGGATGTATTCGTCTATCGCCTTGGCGGCCTCGCGTCCGTCGCCCATCGCCAGTATCACGGTGGCCTCGCCTCTCACAGCGTCTCCGCCCGCGAACACGCCGCGCATTGATGTCCTCTGGCGCTCGTCCACGATTATTCCGCCCCACCTGTTGACCTTCAGGTCGGGAAGTTCCTGGTAGAGTATCTTGTTCGGCTTCTGGCCGATGGCTATGACCACGAGGTCCGCCTCAACGACGAACTCCGAGCCGGGTATGGGCACAGGGCGCCTTCTGCCGCTGGCATCCGGTTCGCCGAGTTCATTCCTTATGAGTTTGACACCCTTCACGTTGCCGTTCTCGTCTCCGAGGAACTCAATGGGGGAGACCAGGAACTCAAACTTCACGCCCTCGTCTATGGCGTGGATGATCTCCTCCTCTCTCGCCGTCATGTACTCGTAGGTCCGGCGGTAGAGCACTATGACCTCGTAGCCGAGGCGGAGCGCCGTCCTCGCGGCGTCCATGGCGACGTTTCCTCCGCCGATTATGGCCGCCTTCTTGCCCTTCTTCACGGGCGTGTCGTACTCGGGGAACTTGAAGGCCTTCATCAGGTTGACCCTGGTCAGGAACTCGTTCGCGGAGTAGATGTTGTTCAGGTTTATGCCAGGTATGCGCAGCAGGTTGGGCGTTCCGGCCCCGGTGCCTATGTAGACAGCATCGTATTCCTCCAGCAACTCGTCTATGGTGACCGTTTTACCCACCACGACGTTGGTCTTGAACTCCACGCCCATCTGCTTGAGTTTGTCTATCTCGTATCTGACAACGGCCTTCGGCAGACGGAACTCGGGTATGCCGTAGATGAGCACGCCTCCGAGTTCGTGGAGCGCCTCAAAGATGGTGACCTTGTAGCCCATCCTCACGAGGTCTCCCGCGGCGGTCAGGCCGGTGGGCCCGCTGCCTATGATGGCGACCTTCTTTCCGTTCCACTCGGGGACCTTGGGGATCTCCTCCAGGTTGTTCTCCCTGACGTAGTCCGCGACGAAGCGCTCGAGCTTGCCTATGTTTATCGGCTTGCCTATCTTCGTCAGGACGCATTTGCCCTCGCACTGCTCCTCCTGCGGGCACACGCGGCCTGTGATGGCGGGCAGGAGGTCATCCTCCATGATCTTCTTGTAAGCGCCGACGAAGTCGCCTTCCGCTATGAGCTTTATGAACTCGGGGATCTTGATGTGGACGGGGCAACCCTCCACGCAGAAGGGGCGGGGACACCTCAGACAGCGCCTCGCCTCCTCCATGGCCAGTTCCGCCGTGTAGCCCAGCGCGACCTCGTTGAAGTTCTTTATCCTCTCCTCGGGGCTCTGCTCCGGCACGGGAACGCGGTCTCCAACCTTCATCAGGCCTTCACCTCCCTGTTACGAAGATATCTCTCAAGGGCGAGCTTCTCCTCCTCCACGTACATGCTCAGGCGGCGCATGAGCTCGTCGTAATCCACCTGGTGGCCGTCAAAGTCGGGGCCGTCCACGCAGGCGAACTTCACTTCGCCCCCGACGGTGACGCGGCACGCACCGCACATGCCGGTGCCGTCCACCATTATGGGGTTGAGGCTCACTATCGTCTTCACGCCGTGCTCGGCCGTTATCTTGCTGACGAACTTCATCATTATGACGGGGCCGACCGCGAAAACGAGGTCGTAGCGGCGCTCGTCCAGGAGGTCCTTGAGGGCCTCGGTGACGAACCCCTTGCGGCCGTAGGAGCCGTCGTCTGTGCATACTATGAGTTCGTGGCTGACCTCGCGCATGTCGTCCTCCAGCATCACGAGGTCCTTGCTCCTGAAACCTATAATGCTGGTAACGTGATTGCCCGCTTTCTTCATCGCCTTCGCCACGGCGTAGGCGATGGCCACGCCCACGCCCCCGCCGACCACTATGACCTTGCCGTACCTCTCTATCTCCGTCGGCTTTCCGAGGGGGCCGACCACATCCGCGAGAACGTCGCCGGCCTCATACGTGCCGAGCTCCGTGGTGGTCTTACCCACCTCCTGGAAAACGAGTGTTATGGTTCCCTTCTCCGGGTCCCACTTGTGGAGGGTGAGAGGAATTCTCTCCCCCTTCTCGTGGAGCCGGAGAATGACGAACTGTCCGGCCTTCGCCTTCCTGGCTATCAGAGGCGCCTCTATCTCTATCAGCTTTATCTTCTCTGAGAGCGTCTCCTTTCGGACTATTCTGAACATTTAACCACCCGATAGGGGATTACCTTTGGATATAAAAACATTCATGCGAATCTAATCGTGAAGTTATTATGAGAAAATAATTTTATATAATTGAATCACTTTTCTCTTTTAGGTGTTCAAAATGACTGAGAAAAAAATGTTAATGTTTAATATGGTGTTAATATCCATATTAATCACAAGTATGTGTTTAGGTGTAATACAGGCAAATGAACCAAATGACGAGATAATTTATTATGGTGATATATATGTGAAAGGGGATGTTTTATGGGAAAATAAAATTGTTAAAATAGTTTCAGGAAACTTGACAATATGTGATAATTCCAGTTTAGAAATAAAAAATTGTAAAATAATTATGGATATTGGATCTAAGGATGGCCCAATTGATGGCTATCGGATACATATAAATTCTACTGCAAAAATGAAGGTTGAAAATTCGACAATTTCTGTATCTGAATCACTCTACAGATCTTATTATAGTATAGATATATATGGATTTATGGCAGTTAATTTTTCGTATATAAAATGGATGGATAAAATAGTATTACCTGAAGATGCATACAGTCCTTATTTGATATTAGAGAATTCTAATATTATAGAGAATAGATATTGTGGAATCATACAATATAGAGGGGTAATGAATATTGAAAATTCATATATTTTTGATAATAATTTGACCAACAACATATATTCAAATATTGGTATAATAATATATGGGGGAATTTCTAGAATGATTAACTCAACAATTTCTAATAATACTCGATACGGCATTTTCATAAAGTATAATCCTTCAACATTAATAAAAAATTGTAAAATAAATTCAAATGGAATGTTTGGAATATATGCAGTAAATGGGGATGGTAGAGTAGCAATAATAGATAGTGAGTGTAAGGGAAATGGTTACGGAATATGGAATTATGATAAAGGTCGCGGCATATTTTTTAATAATTGGAATACTAATTCCATATATGATCCAACAAAAATAATAAATGTGAATTGTAGTAATAATGGTATTGGTAGTGAGAAATATTATTCACCGAGCGCAGGAATATTCATTACGAATTCGGGAAACATAAGTATTAATAATGCCCATTGCTATTTTAATGGCAATAGAGAGGATACTAAATCAGGATATGGCATTTTCATTAGAAATGGATTTAACATAAATGTAAATAAAACAATATTAGTATGGAATGGTGGTTCTGCATTCTCTACATCTAGCGCAGGAATAATGATTGCCAATTCTTATTATATAAATATATCCGAAATAAAAACACATCAAAATGGAGTTTTTGACATATATGTGCAGGGGGGCCATTATTGTTCCGTTGAGAACTCAACTATAATGGGAAACACCAGGATAGATTTGATCTATGGAACCTCTGGAACAGGGTTTGCGAGTGGAAATGGGATTGTTCTTGGAGCACATTCCTCGTATTGTAGGATTGTGAATAATATTATTAAAAATGGTCCTTGGAGTAATATATATATTGTAAAAGGTTCAAATAATAATACTATATATAATAATATAATATTTAATTCTAGTGTTGGAATAAAGATAGTATCCGATGTTGTTGATAGAGTATATTCCTCAGATAATAAAATAATTGGAAATTTCATCTTCAAATGTAAAAACAGAGGCATTGCAGTATTTAAAGTTAATAAATATATGTATTCTGGTAAAATACCTATAAAAAATGAAAAAAATTATATAATAAATAATGTTCTAAAAGATATTGGTGATCCACAACATGAGATGGAAAAGTGGAGTAAGTTTCGTGCAGCAATTTCACTTGAAGCTTGTGGCGATAAAAGCGTGATCTGGGGTAATAAAATATTTGATTGTACCAATGCAGATGGTATAGCGTTATGGCCAGAACTCCATAATGATCGAGTCAAATGGTATGATGATGTAGAAAATGTTACAATTAGTAATAACATTATAGTAAATATACAATATTTTAATCGGGCCGCTATTAATTTACACCACTCAAAACTAGGAGAAGTAATTTACAAAGTTAAAAATTGTTTAATAAAAAATAATATAGTACATCCTGGAAATGCTAGTGGAATAAAGCTTTCATATGCTGAAAATATTAGCATATTGAATACATTTATTTCAAATGGGAATAATGCCGCCATAGAAATAAATACATCTTATAATGTTTCAATAAAGAAATTAATGGTAATAAATATTAATAATGATGCCATACGAATAATAGATTCGAAGGTTTGTGGGGATAATATTAAAATTTTCAGATGCTTAAAAGGACTAAATATTCATACCAATATCCATCATGTTAATATTAAAATAACGGATCTATTTGTATTTGGATCACAATATGGCATATATATTGGAGTGCAAAATACTAAAAATATTATTTTAATAAGAAATTCAAATATAGTAAATAATTTTTATGGAATTTTTATACATTTATGTTCGAATATAAAATACAATTCAATTATTATAAATTATTGTAATATATTTAATAATAACATCGGAACATATGTGTTTTATGAGGGAGTATATCGAGAGTTTGTAAAAATAGATGCTACCAGAAACTATTGGGGTTCTCGTGATGGTCCCTCAGGAGAAGCCGATGGTTCTGGAGATCCAATATATGATAATGTACCTGATTACACTCTTGTGGATTATATACCATATGAGAGGCATTATATACGTACATAGTCCTAAAAATTGCTGCTTACAATCTCCCCCGCCAAGCGCGCGATGGGTTCGGGCACCGCTCCCCGCCTTTTAATCTCCTCCCGCAGGGCGCGGATCATTCCCGGTATGTCTATCTCCAGCGGGCACATCGTGCGGCATCTCCCGCACGTCAGGCAGGTGTAGGCCACGGGCGCGGTCCCCTCAAAACCCACTCCGGTGAAGGCATCCCAGACGGCCCCTATCCCGCCCATGTACTGCGTGCCGTAGTAACCCGCCGTGACGGCGTACACGGGGCACTCGTAGAGGCACCCGCCACATCTCAGGCAGTAGAGCGCCTCCCTGAAGATGGGATGGCGCGCCATCTCCGTCCGCCCGTTGTCCAGGAGTATCACGTGCATCTCACGGGGTCCGTGTGCCCCGTACGTTGTCACCTTCTCTATGTCCCCCGTCTTGCTCGGGCCGGAGACCATGTTCACGTAGGACGGGATGCGA